>Ga0111142_1264_pt1 | contig 9753 bp, 9 predicted proteins | sample DeeMarSeWOR28_12_FD_80398 | JGI IMG/M metagenome (GOLD analysis project Ga0111142, IMG submission 80398) | Anaerolineae bacterium SG8_19 | reverse complement strand
ATTTTGTTCATTATGTCAATTCTTTTTAACTAAGGCTCTCACGGCTATCTCGGCTAAATCCAACACATCCAGGTCCACCCGTGTTGTTTTCACGCTATCTTCGAGACAGGTAATGCAATAAGGGCAGGCTGTAGCCATGATATCTGCCTGGCATTCAAGGGCTTCCCGCAGCCTGAGATCGGCAAAACGTTCTTGCGCTTCACTCTCCAAGAACATCCGGCCTCCACCGCCACCACAACAGATCGTGTCGACACCGTTGTGTTCCATTTCGACCACTTCCACTCCAGGAATAGCCATTAATAGGAAGCCTGGCCAGGATACAGGGATCGTGAATGGTCAATCGTTTATTGATGGCTCCTCCAAACTTTAGACGTCCTTCCTTGACTAATTGGCATAGATATTGGCTGTAATGTTGAACCTGAATACCAGCATCGTCTGATTGATTTATGGCATAATGATTTTTGAATGTATCGAAGCAATGAGGCGAAACGGTCACCAGATAGGATACCCGTTTATCACGAAAGACAGCAGTTGCCTGCCCAGCCATCTCGGTGAAGAATGGCTGGTGACCGAGGCTTAAGGCCGTCTCACCACAACAAGGCTCATCCTCACCAAGGTATCCAAAAGAGACACCGGCCGCTTTGAACAATTGGACGACTGCCCTGGTTACCTTTTGTGACCGGCGATCATAGGAGGCGGTACAACCAACATGAAGTAAGATCTCATGCTTATCATGATCAAATGGAGGTAGGTCCAGATCTTTAGCCCACTGAGATCGAGATGATGGCGGTTGAGACCAGGGATTATTGTTCCAATAGAGTGACCACAAAATTGAAGGTAAACCGGCCGGGGTTTGCCGCTCTTGCCAGGCCAGATAACGAAGGCCCCGAATCGCCTTAGTTATGTCAACTCCCCTGGGGCAATAAGCCTCACATTGCTCGCAGGTTGTGCAGAGCCATATCTCTCCATCATCGTCCGGAAGACCGAGCTGCGCCCGGCGCATCATCTGGCGAATGGAGGTTGTTTTGCCCCTCAGCCTGGTCCACGGGCAAACGGCCGTACACACGCCACATTGGTAACAAAGAGCGGCAGCACCCCCCGTGAGCGATTGCAGCAAGCTCCATTTCTCATCATTAATCTCAACCGGAGCCTGGGTCGATGCCGGCTCAAACTGGGACATGGATGTTTTCCCCCACTTCGGCCTTATACCGACGAACGATTTCGTCCATTTCGGAGGCGAACTCTTTTCCTTCGGCGGCCGAAATCCACCGAAGCTGGAGCCGTTCAGGGTCAATTCCTTTTCGCCGGAATTTTCTTTGCCAGTGTTCAAACCGTTTCCAGGTTAATTTATTGGCAAAATTGTAGTGGCAGTCAGAGCCGGTTTCAGTCAATCGGCAACCGGTGATCAACACCGCCCCTGCACCTTTTTCAAAAGCACGAGCGATAAAATCCTCTTCAAAGCGGGCCGAACACATCGTGCGGATAATCCGGGCTGAGGCCGGATATTGTCGCTTCTCGATGCCGGCCAGGTCGGCCCCGGCATAGGAACACCAATTGCAGGTGAATACCAGGCATTTTTCGCCTGGATATTCGACTAGCGCGGCATCGATTTGGGCCAAAATCTGGCTTTTAGTGAAATATGGCATGTCAATGGCGTCGAAATTGCATTCGGCGGCACAAGTGCCACAACCCATGCAAGCTGCTTCTTGAATCCTTACAGTTCCATCCTTGCCCACCGGCCCTATCTGTTCGATGGCGTGATATGGGCAAACTTTGACACATCGCATGCAGCCTATGCAAAGATCGAGATTGACCTGTGCGGTTAGCGGTTCCTTCTCAATGCTGCCCCGGGCCAATAATGCGCCAGCTTTCCCAGCAGCGGCAAGGGCCTGGGCCATTGACTCACGAACATCCTTTGCGCCCTGGGAAGCCCCGGCAATGAAAATGCCTTGTGTTGCCGTTTCGGCCGGCCCCAACTTGGGATGTAACTCCATCAAAAAGCCATCCTCGCTATGGGCCAGCTTTAATTGTTCTGCTAGATCATCATCAGCTGGTAATAAACCCACCACGAGAACTAAAAGATCTGATGGAATTCTCACCTCACTCCCCAGGTAATGGTCAAAAAAGTCAATATAATTATCCTGGAAACGAATAGCCTCTTGTGGTGGCTTATCACTATCATAATGAAAGAACATCACGCCAGCCTGCATGGCCTTTTCATACAATTCCTCTGCCTGGCGACTGTAGGTCCGGATATCTTTGGCTACAACCCGAACCGTCTTACCTGGCGGCCCTGGCGAGATCCCACACACGAAATGAAGGTAACTCGTTTTGACTCGATCTCTCCGCTTGCCAGAAGTTTCTCCAACTCTAAATTAGTAATTACTTTTTTATTTGAGCCATAATTAAACTCATCCGGGCGGTAAGGATTTGTTCCCGTGGCGATGACGATTCCCCCCACTTCTAATTGCTTTCCATTGGTAAGCTGAGCCTGGAAATTGCCAACAACACCGCCTATGGTTTCTACCCGAGTCCCCAGATGGACCTGCACGCCCGCTTTCACCAGGTCCATAGATTTTCCAACCGATCCAATTGCCCGCCAAGATAATTATTCTTTTCCACCAGATGGGTTTTAAAACCTTGCCGGCCCAAGGCAGCGGCCGCGGTCATGCCGGCGATGCCACCCCCGACTACTAAGGCACTTTGTTTTAAGGGCAATTCGTCGGCTTCTAAAGGAACCAATCTTCTAGCCTTTTCCACGGACATGGCCACCATGTCCATGGCTTTATATGTGGCTGCCTTCGGGTCGCCCTTATGCACCCATGAATCCATGTTCCTGATGTTGGACATTTCCAACAGGTAGGGATTGAGCCCAGTTCGGACGAGAACCCCACGGAAAATGGACTCATGGGTTTTGGGTGAGCAGGCGGCGATGACAACCCGGTTGATATTTTCACTCTTAATTGCTTCTTCTATTTCTCCTTGTGTATTTCCGGCACAGGAAAACATCTGATCGGCCGCGTAGACGACGTCGGGCAGTGACCTGGCAAATGAAACCACTTGATTCACGTCGATGACGCCGGCAATATTGCTGCCGCAATGGCAGACAAAAACGCCAACCCGGGGATTATCGACGTCTGTGACCGGCTCAACATCAGGGGGTTTTGGCCAGGAGCGCCTTGTGATGTGACCCAAGGCAAGGGCGGCGGCACCACTCCCTTCAGCCACACTATCCGGTATATCTTTCGGACCCGATGCACAACCGGCCGCATATACGCCTGGACGGGAGGTCATCACCAGGCCACCGCCGATCTCGGATGAGCGAACAAAATCATCTTCGTCTAATTCGATCCCCAATCGCTCGGCCAATATTTCGATGCCTTTGGGTGGCTTTACTGCATTGGCCAGGACGACCATATCGAACTGACCCTCTTCATACCTGGCGGTGTCCGTGTTCTCGTAGGTCACGCGGAGCCGATCCGAATCTGATTCGTAAGACCGGATATCCATGTAGAGCAAGGTCACGTCATTTAATCCATGGTCAATGGCCTGGTAAGCATGTTTGATGGAATACATGCAACAAAATCTTGAACAATGCCGAAAATGACGCCGGTCGCGTGACCCTACACAAAGCACGAACAAGATATTTTCCGGGTGCCGGCTGTCTGAAGGCCTAAGAATTTCTCCACCGGTCGGCCCGGCCGAATTGATCAGGCGCTCGAACTCCAAGGCGGTCAGGATATCCGGATGGCTCCCATAACCATACTCTCGCATAACCCGAGGATCCAACATATCGTAGCCGACGGCTACGATGATGGAACCCACCTGGCGAGAGAGGAGCTGCTCCGGAGGCATCAGTAAATCCACTGCTTTAGGTGGACAGACATCGTAGCAGCGATTGCAAGGCATATAGTTTGGCGGATCATTCAGGCAATTGGCCATATCTATCCTGTATGCCCCTGGCGCAGATTGAGGGATGGGGGTGTAGATAGCCTTGCGTGAAGCCATTCCGGCATCATACTCGTTGGGCAACACGACCGGGCAAGCCGAAGTACAATCACCACATCGAGTACATTCGTCCGATACAAATCGAGCTTTTTGCCGGATATTGACCAGAAAGTTTCCCGGTTCCCCACTTACCGATTCGACCTCGGCCAGAGACAAGATCTCGATATTTGGATGGAGATCGACCTCAGACATCTTCGGCGCCTCGATACAGATCGAGCAATCCAGTGTTGGGAAATTCTTGTCTAACACGGCCATCACACCGCCAATGGTTGCATCTCTTTCCACCAACACAACCCGGGCTCCGGCATTTGCCAAGTCCAAGGAAGACTGGATGCCAGCGATTCCACCGCCAATGACCAGCACCGAGTCGCTCATGATCTCGATAACTCCCTGGTCCCAAACTCCGTTCCAGTGGCAAAAGCCTTAAGATTCAAAGCCTTTGTCTTCGGTTTGACCGTCGTATCGATAGCCTTCTCCATTGCCTTTCGTCTGACTAGATTTGTAACGACGCAGAAATACCCTAACATGACCATATTGGCCACGATCCTTCGCCCGCAATCTTCTGCCAGTTGGGTAGCCGGGATAAAATAGTGTCCTTTAACATCCTCTGGCGTCACCAAGTCGCTATCAATTAGGATCAATCCATCAGCTCTGACCGTTGGATAATACTTAGCATATGCTTCCTGAGACATGGCTACCAGGATGTCAGGTTGTTGGACAAAGGGATAGGCGATCTCTCGATCAGAAACGATGATATTGGCACTGGATGCGCCTCCGCGTGCTTCTGGTCCGTAAGATTGGGTCATTACCGCTTCACGACCATCGTACAGAGCGAGAGCTTTTCCCAAAATATAGCCAGCCAGGCCAATTCCCTGCCCTCCGAATCCGGCAATCCTCACCTCTTTTCTCACTGTTCCTCCTTAAACCGAGGTGGTGTGTATGGTAATTGATCCCGATCGACGAAATTGCCAACGTAGATCTCTCGTTCCTCGCGAAGGTCGATGCCCACCTGTTCTATTCTGGTGTCCTTGTCAACCAAGACACAACGATCCCGGTACATGGATAGCTCTGCCAGGGCGTCCTCAATACGATTCGATTTACCAAAACCCACCGGACAGGGTGATAACACTTCGATGAAAACAAAACCGGGCTTGTTAAAGCCTAACAATATCTCTTGCCTAACCTGGCGGGCATGCAAAGCGGTCCAACGCGAAACGTAATTGGCCCCAGCCGCTGATAAGAGGAAAGGCAGGTTGAAAGGTAGCTCGGGATTTCCAAAGGGTGCGGTGGTTGCCATGGCACCTAAAGGTGTAGTCGGTCCGGCTTGACCACCAGTCATGCCATAGGTGAAGTTGTTGACACAAATGACCTTTATGTCGATATTACGCCGCGCCGCATGAATCAGATGGTTGCCGCCGATCGCCGCCAAATCGCCGTCGCCACTAAAGACCGTAACCATCAAGTCAGGATTGGCCAATTTTAAGCCTGTCGCGAATGGGATAGCCCGGCCATGAGTCGTGTGGTATGAGTCCATATTCATGTAACCTGCCACCCGGCCGGAACAACCAATGCCGGAGACGACCACATGATTTTTTATTTCAATACCTGAATCCAGGATGGCCTGCCCATAGCAGCGCATGACGATACCAATGCCACAGCCAGCACACCAGATATGGGGCATCCGGTCAGTCCGGATGACGCCGTCTAGCGGGTGCCGCTCGCTGATTTGAACCTCAGACACCGTTGGCCTCCTCGATGGCCTGCAGGATTGGTTCAGGGGCTATCATCGAGCCGCCAGCATGGAAGATGCCTTTGACTGGCCCTCTGATGATGCGCTCGATTTCCAAAGCAATCTGGCCCAGATTCATCTCGGCCACGATGAATGAATCGACGGTCATCGCCAGTTCCTTCAGCCGCTCTTCAGGGAATGGCCAAAGAGTAATCGGTCGTAAAAGACCGGCCCGGATCCCTTTCTGCCTAGCTAGCCGGACAGATCGTCGGGCCGAACGAGCAGTGCAACCATAAGCGATTACCACGATGTCTGCATCGTCAAGATAATATTCATCTACTCGAATGATTTTTTTGGCATTACGTCCTACTTTATTTTTGAGACGGGTCACCAGATCATGATGGGTCGTGGCTGTCATGTCCGGATACCCAAAAGCATCGTGGGTTAGGCCGGTGAAGTGCAACTTGTAACCTTCACCGGCATGGGCTATGGGAGGCACAAGGTCGTCGTCTTCAGCCAAAAAGGGCAAAAAGCGGCCGTTCGGTGGAGCTATTGGTCGTTTTCTGGGCCAATAGGGTATTTCACCTGTTGCAGGGATCTCAACCCGTTCCACCATATGCCCGACAACTTCATCGGCCATCAGCAATACCGGAACACGGTAGCGATCGGCCGTGTTAAAGGACAGTACGGTGAGATCGAACATCTCTTGCGGTGACCAGGGAGCATAAGCCACGATAGCGTAATCCCCGTGGGAACCCCAGCGAGCTTGCATTACATCAGATTGTCCGGCCATGGTCGGCAAGCCAGTGGAGGGGGAACCCCGCTGGATATTCACTAGAACGCAGGGGATTTCCATCATCACCGCCAAACCGAGATTTTCCATCATCAGGCTAAAACCCGGGCCAGAAGTGGCCGTCATCGCCCTGGCTCCCCCAGCCGAGGCACCAATGACGGCCGCCGTGCTGCCCAGCTCATCTTCCATCTGGATGAAAACCCCACCGACTTCAGGCAGCCTTCGGGCCAGGCGTTCGGCAATCTCTGTAGATGGCGTAATTGGGTAACCGCCAAAAAAGCGACAGCCGGCCGCCAGAGCCCCTTCAGCGCAAGCGTGATCCCCGTGCATAAAGTGTTGCCCTGTTAGAACGGTCTTTTTGCTCACGCCAGAACCTCTTGGGTGTAGATCGCAAAGTCAGGGCAAATGAGAGAACAAAATTGGCAATGAATGCAGGCTTCCGCTTTATCCGGGATAACTTCCGGCAAGTGATATCCTCTCCCGTTCGATTTTGAGGATTCCCGGAGGACTTTTGCGGGACAGTAAGCGATGCAAATACCACAACCTTTACATCGATCGGGGATGATGTAAACCTGGCCCTTTGGTACGTGAGCACGCTGTCGGTCCAGCGGCTCCCTTCCGAATTGTTCCATCGATGTACCCCAGTACTAGCCCCATGTTCCAGCGGAACCTTTTCCGCCACTCTTAGTGTGCCAGATTCCGGATTCAGGTCCTAGTGATAACTGACAGGTATTGGACTGACGAAAGTCACATACAGGAAACGAACTCAATCAGGAGTGTAAGCCAGAGGGGATAAATGTGTTTTTGGGTTCCAACTGGAAAATGTTGAATAATCAACGAACCATAGCGTTTACGCTGACAGGTGCGCTAAAGGCGAGGATCGTTTGTGCACCGTATATGAAAGCCATAATGCCGATCAAAATGGCCAAACCGGCCAAAACCCTTTGGTATTTGTTAAAACGTTCCACGTCTGTCAACACCATATAGGCTCCGGTCAGGGCATGGATCAAGACGAAAAACAGGAAGGCGATGTCAATCCCCTTCCACAGCGGTTGATTCATTCGCACGAGGATGCGGTTGAAGTCGATATGAAATGGCGGATAGTGCACCACGATCATATGAATCGTTAAAAAAACCAACAACGCTATGGCGCTAACTCGTTGCATTTGGAAGATTCGCATCTTGAAACTCCTAAATTGAACCGGCCTATCCCTCCAAAGCGAAGAGTAAGATCGGGATACCACCAGCAATAACCAGGATGGCAGATATGGCAAAAATAGCATAAAACAAGCTCTTTCGATATTCCGTTACATCAAAGTAGTGGACAATGATCAATCGAATGCCGTCAAAGGCATGATAGACAACAGCAGCAAGAAGGGCGATCTCGGCCAACTTGAAGAAAGGCGTCTGGACCAAGTTTAACCGGGCATCAAAAGCTTCCGGTCCACTATTAACGGAGCCTATCACCCACATATGAGTGAAGAGATAGAGAACCAGAGCAACACCTGTAAATCGGCGTAATACGAAACTTATAAAGCCAGTGCTCTTGTACATCGTTTTTTCCCTCTAAGAATAATTGGCTTCAACAAGGTGACCACGATCTCCAATCTTAATCAACCACGATCGGATTTTGAAGTGACCGCTGGCGTTGCACACGAGATCGTTCATATGCCAGGCGTTTTTGTGCCAACTTGCGCAATGTCTCAATCGCTTGAGTAGGATTCAAGTCTTTGGGACAGGCGTCGATGCAATTAAAGATTGTATGGCAGCGATAAACGCCATCGCTACCGGCCAGATCTGCCAGGCGCTCGGCCGATGCTGCGTCGCGAGGATCCTTGACCCGCAAAAAGGCTTTCAACAAGGCATGAGGCCCGATATATCCTTTGGTTAATCCAATGACCTGGCAAGCAGAGTAGCAAGCGCCACACATAATACAGGTTTCCGCGTTATTTAAGGCAGTAACTTCTTCTGGGCTGACTCGAAATTCTTTTTCCGGAATATCTTCAGGTGGGATGAGCCAGGGTTTTACCCGCAGGTATTGTTCCCAGAAACTGCTCCGGTCTACGACCAGATCCTTTATGACAGGCAGGTATGGTAACGGGCGGATTGTGACTCGCCCATTCTTATTCAGAACATCCTGCAACGGCGTTTTGCAGACGAGAATATTGTGTCCATTAACGTTCATCGCACAACTACCACATATAGCATGGCGACAGGAACGCCGGAAAGTCAGGCTGCCATCCTGCTCAGCCTTTATCATGTGCAGTGCATCTAGCACAGTCGTGTCGCGCTCCGGGGTTAGATCGAAATCGTCATAGTATGCTTTGTCATCCGTGTCCGGATTAAACCGTTGGACACGAATTGTGGCTGAAAAAGGTGCCATCGATTAAGCTCCTTGTGGCCAGGATGGAATGTTCCTGGCAAGATCAATATTTCCGTTCCTGAGGCGGGTAACGTTCCCAGTCGACGTAAACAGGTTTATAACTCAAAGATGGACCGACATCGGTCTTTTTCGCCAGAGTATGTTTGAGCCAATTCTCATCATCACGCTTGGGAAAGTCAGTTCGGGCATGGGCGCCTCGACTCTCTTTCCGTTCCAAGGCCCCGGCGACGATAACCTCGCTGAAGTCAAGCAGGTGGGCTGTCTCAATGGCCGCTAATAAATCCGTGTTAAAGCGATGGCTTTTATCCATGACTCTGGCACCCTTAAAACGGTCCTGTAATTCAGCCACTTTCTCTTGGGCGACTTTTAGCCTTGTTTCGTCGCGAAAGATCCCACAGTTGTCCGTCATGTGAGATTTGAGCTCTTGAGCGATCACTTCAACTGATTCAGTGCCAGGATTGTCAAATATATCTTTGATTCGACGCTCATTTCGCCTATCCGGATCGCCTGAAACCGGCGCTAACTCAGCCCCACTATTGATAAATTCGGCGATCGCCTGTCCGGCCCGCCGACCAAAAAGAGAGGCTTCTAAGAGGCTGTTGGTACCCAGCCTGTTGGCCCCGTGAACGCTGACACAAGCACATTCCCCGGCAGCGTAGAACCCGATAATCGGCGTACCGGCAGCATCGGCCAACACCTGTCCATCGGCATCAGTCGGGATTCCACCCATGCTATAGTGGGCGGTGGGTTGGATCGGGATGGGATTATCGATGGGATCAACCCCGACAAAATCGATAGCCAGCTCGCGCACTTGAGGTAAACGAGCCAGGATCTTTTCCC
>Ga0111142_1198_pt1 | contig 9754 bp, 8 predicted proteins | sample DeeMarSeWOR28_12_FD_80398 | JGI IMG/M metagenome (GOLD analysis project Ga0111142, IMG submission 80398) | Anaerolineae bacterium SG8_19 | reverse complement strand
AGATGCGCATTGCCTTCCTCCCTTGAGAATAGTGAATTGTGCACGATTAATTGTCAATTGTTATTTATACGTTTTCTTCACCTTTCCTGACTATACAGCCATCTCGATGTGCAGAAAACCGTATTCATCTCTGGTCAATTTCTGGTCGGGGAAGACTACTGTGGTCGAGGCCGGTTCTTCCACCACGGCCGGTCCTCTAAGAGAAACGCCAACCGGCAATAAATCCCGTTCGTAAATGGCGGATTCGTGGAAGCCCAATTCGTCGAAATTGAACTAACTCTACCGGCGTTTCTAGCCGGAAAGTATAGGTTTGCTCATGCAATTTATGGAAGCGCTCATTGATATCTGGCATGGCCTCGGCCGTGATCTGGCCATTGGGTAAGGGGACTTTTACCGTGTGTTCTTGCCCCATGTAACGCATATCGGCAAAGCGTTGGAAGGCCATATCACCTTCGTCGACGCCTTCGGCCGCCATTTCTTGTAACGCTTGCCCTTCCATATCACTGTAGATATCGTTCAGTCGGTGAGGCTCAACCTGGTCGGTGCGGGTGATCAGGGTGCGAATATAGTCACGGCGCAAATCGGTCATCAACATACCCCAAGCTGAGAAAACGGCCGGTTCTGTGGGAATGATGACCTTTTTAACGCGCAACTCGCGCATTAGGGCACCGGCGTGCATGGCGCCCCCGCCGCCAAAGGCGATGAGGACAAAGTCGCGCGGATCATATCCTCGCCGAACCGAGACCAGCTTGAGGGCGTTGATCATATTGGCGTCGGCTATGCGGATGACGCCCATGGCAGCCTCTTCGACGCTCATGTTGAAGGCTTTCGCGATAGGGCTGATGGCCACGGCCGCTTTGCGCACATCCAGGGGAATGGTGCCGCCGAGACAGTAGAAAGGGTTTATCCGGCCGGCTAAAACGTTAGCATCGGTGACCGTGGGTTGATCGCCTCCCCAGTTGAAGCATGCCGGACCGGGATCAGCGCCGGCGCTGACCGGACCAACTCGTAGGGCTCCTGCCTTATCGATCCAGGTGATGGAACCACCGCCAGCACCTATCTCCACAATATCGACGGTGGGAACCAAGATAGGATAACCGGCATAATCACGCCGGTGTTCGATCTTATATTCGGTCGTTATCCTAGGCGTATTGTTCTCAACCAGGGAGGTTTTTGCTGTGGTGCCGCCGATGTCTAGCGATATCACGTTAGGCTCGCCCAACATCTGGCCGATGTGCGCAGCACCAATGACGCCGGCGACCGGACCAGATTCGACCAGGTTGATGGGCGAGGACCTGCCTGCTTCGAAGGTAGCGCTGCCGCCATTTGACTGCATGACGTGCAATGTGTTTTTACCCATGCCCATGCCGGTCAGGTCCCCTTCCAGACTATCCAAGTAATTCCTGGCAATGGGGTGGACGTAACTATTGAGGACAGCCGTACTGGTCCGTTCATACTCACGCCACTCTTGGGTGATCTGGTGGGAAACCGTCACCGGGATTTCGGGGGCGAGCTGGTTGATGATCTCACCACACTCTACCTCATGGCTGGGATTGGCGTAGGAATGTAGGAAACAGACGGCGATAGCTTGTACGCCTTCAGCTTTGAATGTCTCTACGGCCTTACGCACGTCTTCCTCGTTGAGAGGCGCCAATTCCTGTCCTTTGAAGTTGATCCGCTCTTCTGCTTCCAGCCGCAAATAGCGCGGTACGAAAGGTTTGGGCTTGGTGTAGTACATATTGTAGATGTCCGGGCGGTTGGCACGGCCAATTTCCAGCACATCCCGGAAGCCTTTCGTGGTGATAAGGCCGGTCTTCACCCCCTTTCGCTCAGTCAGGGCGTTGATGATGACTGTCGAGCCATGAACAAAGAAATTGGTATCGGATACGGTTAGCTCCGCCTTTCGAAGCGTCTCCACCACTCCTTCGGCAAAGTTGGCTGGAGTTGTCGCAACCTTCATCATCCCAACTTCGCCTGTCTCCTCATCAAGATAAGTCAGGTCGGTGAAGGTGCCGCCTATGTCACTTGCTACGCGCATTTTAATCCCCTTTCGCCAATGCGGCAGACGCTGTTTCAGCCGACCGTAGATCGTTGGCTTCTTCGCCGGTCTGTTCTTCGCCCGATTGATTTTGACCAATATCAGTACCGGGCTGTTCAAACAAGTGGCAACGGGCGATATGGCCAGGCCCAATCTCAACCATCACCGGGTCGACTTGTTTGCATATGTCCATTACGTATGGGCAGCGGGTGTGAAAACTGCAACCCGTAGGCAAGTTGACAGGACTAGGGATCTCGCCAATAGATTCCACCTTCTTGGGCTTAACTGCTTCCTCCTCGTCAGAGATTACAGGGATGGAAGACAACAGCATCTGGGTGTAGGGGTGCTGGGGGTTCTCGAAAAATTCGGAGGCCTCGGCCACTTCACAGATCTTGCCCAGATACATGATGGCTACGCGCGAGGCCACGTTGCGCATCAGGCTCAGATCATGGGTGATGAATAGATAGGACAAATTTAGCTCCCGCTGGAGCCTGATCAAGAGATTTATGACTTTGCCCTGCACTGATACGTCCAGAGCAGAGGTCGGCTCATCCAATATGATGAGCGAAGGATCTGTAGCCAAGGCCCTGGCTACAGCCACAATTTGCTTTTCACCGCCGCTCAACATCCGCGGGTATTTGTGCATATACTCCGGCGGCAACTCGACCATGTTCAAGATGCGCAAAACCTCTTTCGTCCGCTCCTTTTCGGGCTGGTGAATGCGAAGGGGTAGTTCCAGGATTGAGTTGATAGTGCTCCGCGGGTTTAGCGACGATCCAGGATCCTGAAAGACGATTTGTATCTCCTTCTTGTGGGTCATCGACCGCCCTTTTGGGTTGCCGAAGAGGTCTTCGCCACGAAAGTACATTGTCCCTGATGTAGGCTGGTACATACCCACGGCGATATAGGCTACGGTGCTTTTTCCCGAGCCTGATTCGCCTACCAGGCCAAATGTTTCCCCCTCTTTCACGGTGAAATAAACCCCGTCTACCGCTTTAACTGTCACCGGCGTACGCCTGACCGTACCCTCGTGATCGATGACGAAATGTTTTTTCAAATCGCTGACGGTCAAAATATTATCGGTCATGGTACAGTCGTCGCCTGGGGCTCCGTCTCGTCCACGTTTTGGCCATATAAGAAGCAAGCCACCTCATGGTCTTCGTCAATTAAATAACCAGGAGGCTTTTCGCGACGGCAAATGTCCATGACATGCGAGCAGCGAGGGTGGAACCGGCAGCCGGATGGCGGTTCTCGGTAGCTGGGGATGCGGCCGGGGATACCGGTAGCGATGCCTCCACCAGTGAGCTTGGGCACAGCATCCATCAGGCCCTTGGTGTAAGGATGTAAGGGCTCTGCGAAAAGCTTGCGAGTGGGGGCCACCTCGACCATATTACCGGCGTACATCACATAAACGCGGTCGGTCATCTCACGGACAATGCCCAATGTATGGGTGATGAGGATGACAGAGCTGCCCTTCCTGTTTACCAGGTCACGCAATAGCCTCAGGACCTGATCCTGGATGGTGACATCCAACGAAGTGCCGGGTTCATCGGCGATGAGGAGTTCCGGATCGGTGGACAGGGCCATGGCGATGCATACACGTTGGCGCATACCGCCACTGAGTTGAATAGGGTAACTGTCGAGTAAACGTTCTGGATCGGCCAGCGCCACCTCTTTTAAGGGAATGAGAGCCTTATCGCGAAGCTCACCCTTGGATAAATTCTTATTCTCCGGTGCTGCGTTTTGAATGATCGGCTCCATTTGCTGGCTAATGGTAAATACCGGATTGAGAGCCGCGGTAGGATCTTGAAAAATCATCGAAATGCCGCTCCCGCGCACTTTTCGCAGCTCCTTATCCTTTAACGCCATCAGATCCTGATCTTTGAAGATGATTTCGCCAGTGGTGATGCGCGCCGGAGGCATTGGTAGGATGCGTAAGACGGCTTTCATGGTAGTGGTCTTGCCGCAACCCGTTTCCCCAACCAGCCCGACTTTTTCACCCTGGTAGACTTTAAAATTGACGCCGTCCACCACCTTCAGGATGCCACCGTAAACCTTGAATTCGACGCGCAGCTCTTTGATGTCGAGCAGAAGTTCTGATGGCACGTTAAACTTCTTCGGCGGCGAACATGTCGCGCAGGCCGTCTCCGAGCAAATTAAAACCTAAAACGAGGACGACGATGGCCAGGGCAGGAAAAAGGGAGATCCACCATTGATCGGGTAAAAATTTGGCCCCGCTGGCTACCATGGTGCCTAATCCAGGTTTAGGCGGCTGTACACCAAGCCCGACAAAACTGAGGGAGGCGCCAATGATGATGACCCAGCCCATGTCGAGACTCATCTTGGTAAAGATGGGCGAAAGGGTGTTGGGTAGGATTTCGCGGAAGAGGATGTGCGAAGTGCTGGCCCCAGTGATCTCGGCCGAACTCACGTAAAACTCGTTTCGCTGGGCACTAGCTAAGCCATAAACCAGGCGCGTATACCAGGGCCACCACATCAGGGAAACGGCCAGCATCGAATGGGTCAGGTTGGGTTCTAGCACAGAAGCGATGGCCAGGGCCAGGATCAAAGGGGGTACGGCCAGGAATATGTCGGTGATGCGCATGATAAATGTATCGACGCGAGAGCCCTGATAATAACCGGCTACCAAGCCAAGAAACACGCCCACAGGCACTACCAGCGTCAGGACGATCAAGCCCATGGTTATTGAAAAACGAAAACCATAGATGGTCCGGCTAAAGACATCACGGCCGATCTCGTCGGTACCGAAATAATATTCCGAGCTAGGCGGCAGGCTGGCGTTGGCGAAGTCGGTGAAAGGTTTGGTGGCATGGTCTGGATAGGGAACAACATAGGGAGCAAAAATAGCTAGCAATAGGATTATCAGGATGGTTACAGCTCCGACGATGGATAATGGATTTCGGGAAAATTTATACCAGGCCCGGCCTAGATTCTCGCGCCTGCTATCACGTCGCAGGCGCTTTAGCTCTTCGTCCGTTATCGTGCCTGGCAGGTCGACAGCTTGCTCGGCCATATCTAATCACTCCTCGCAGAACGCAAGCCTATCCGAGGATCGAGGCGACCCACAATGACGTCGACGATGATGTTAACCACGATGAAAACGACGCCAAGGACTAAAATAACGGCCGAAATCGCATTGAGATCTTTGCGCAAGATGGCGTTCATGCCGTAACGCGACAGACCGGGCCAGACAAAAATGAGTTCGACCAGGAAAGCGTTGCTAAGACCGGCGGCAAAATCAAGGCCCAGGATGGAAATGGTAGCGATGAGGGAGGGCTTGAGCAAAAAACTCCGGGTGACTTTGCTCTCCGGAACGCCAAAGGCTCGACCGGCGGCGATGTAATCCTTGGATAGATTTTCGGACATGCTGGCCCGGGTAATGCGTGCCTCTTGGGCCATCGAGCCCATGGCCAGGGCCATGGCAGGTAAAATTAAATGGTGCACCGAGTCGAAAAAGGCCGGTATGTCGCCCGCCAGAAGGGTGTCAATGGTCATGAAGCCGGTGACTGTTGGCGGCCGGGTCATATCTTCACTCAGCCGGCCGATGGTTGGAAACAAATCAAGTACAAAGCCAAACAACAGCAAAAACAAGATGGCAAAGACGAAAGAGGGCGTTACGACCCCCATATAAGAGACGACCCGCACCACGTTATCGACCAGCTTGTCCTTGTGATGGGCAGACAATGCCCCTAGTCCGATGCCCAGACCGGCAGTGATGACCAGCGAGAACAGGGCCAATTCCAGGGAAGCCGGGAAGAACTCTTTGATATCCTCGGCAACCCCACGCCGGGTAACTAGGGAGATGCCAAAATCGCCCTGGAGGGCATCGGCCAGCCAGTATGCGTATTGAACCGGCAGTGGCTCGTTGAGGTGCATTTGTTCGCGCAGATTGTCGACCACCCAATCCTCGGCCCGGGCGCCGACGGCCACACGAGCCGGATCGCCGGGCATCACCCGGGCGATGAGAAAAATAACCATTGATAAACCCAGCAGTACAAAGATGGCGTGAAACAACCGGCGTGAGACAAATGGCAGTAGTTTCATATTAGTACCTATAATTGGGTGGAAGCCCCTGGGATATCCTTCTACCTGCCCAGAGGCTTCCGTTAGATATTCACACGAGTCGCCGGGTCGCAGCCCGGGAAACCCAGAGAACTATTTGTTCACGGCGATATCGGGCATGAAGAGTTCATAGCCGATAAGGCCGGTGACCTCGCCTCGTGCAGCCGGCCAATCCACGTAATCCTGGAAGGCTTGCTTCTGAATCTGGTCGTACACAAAGATTGACGGCGCTAATTCGGCGATGTAGTCTTGCAATTCAGCATACTTCTGGAAGCGTTCTTCCTGATCAACCGTAGCCAGGGCATCGTCAATCCTAGTGTCAAACTCCTCGTCTAGCAGCCACTCATTCTGCAGCCACTGATCGGCCGAACTGGAATGGTAACGCTGCCTGAGCATCGAGCCGGCTTCGGGCGAGTCAGAGGTCACATAGATGGATACGATGTGCGGGCTAGTGTCCTGGGCGCTGGTGGCCTCGACGACGCTGAGCCATGGCGTAGAGACGACCTCGACGGGCATGCCGATGTCAGCCATGTTGGCCTGGAACAAGAGGGCAAATTTCTCCTCGGCCGGCACCTCGGATACCCAATGAAATTCGACCGGGAAATCAGCGAGGTTGTCAGCGTACTGGCATTGGGCCAATTCTTCCATGGCCTTGTCCAGGTCACGATTGAAGACGAAAACATCGGGGTTATGCCCGGCCGTAGTTGCCGGCGCCGGACCTTGTGACTGCTGGGTGCCTTCCCATTCAAGACTGACGGCCGTGTCATAATCAAAGGCATAGGCCATCGCTCGCCGGCAATGGACGTCGTCGGTGGGTGGTATGCGGTTGTTGATCATGAAGTAAAATTCGTTGATGGTGGGGAAGGCAGCAATGTCGACACCTTCGATCTCGTCGAGAGCCTCCAGCGCCTCGACAGTTTGCCACTGGTCGCTGATCTCCAACTCCTGGTCGGACATTAACGTTCGGATGGTGGCCGGTTCAGTCGTGGCGATAAAGCGCACCTCGTCAGGGGCGTTCTCGACGAACTCACCCCACCAATCTTCGTGCTTCTCCATTAGGAGGAATTCTTCCAATGGAAACTCGACGACCTTGTAAGGGCCTGAACCGGCGTCATTGGTGAGTAACCACTCTTTGCCATAGTCGCCGTTTTCTCCATAGGGACCTTCAGCCAGGGCGTTTTCGCGAACCAGGTCTTCATTGAGAATGTACAGGCGCACCAGATCGGCCAGGAAGAGCCCGGTTGGTTCGGCCAGGGTGAACTGCACGGTGTAATCATCCAGAGCCTCGGCTGTATCGATCGCTTCCATGAGATAGGCGTACCCTTCGCCGATCTCTTTCAAACGATTGAAACTGTAGACAACATCGCTGGCCAGAACCTCGCTACCATCATGAAACTTAACGCCCTCTTGCAATTTGAAGGTCCAAACCGTACCATCGTCGGAGACCTCCCACGACTCGGCCAGCCAGGGTTCGTATCCGCCACCGACGGTGGGGAAGACGAGCGAATCATAAAGGTTGGTCAGCGCGGTGGAGCTGGAGAAATCATCGCCGACCGCAGGGTCGATAAACGTGGGCCAGGCAAAAGTGGCTCGTAGAACACGTTTTTCCTCCATCGCTGCTTCTTCTTCGGCTGGGGCTTCCTCTTCAGCTGGTGCTGCTTCTTCTTCAGCCGGTGCTTCCTCCTCGGCTGGGGCTTCCTCTTCAGCTGGTGCTGCTTCCTCTTCGGCCGGTGCTGCTTCTTCCTCAGCCGGCGCTGGAGCAGGCTCTTCGGTAGGCGCAACCTCTTGCCCACCACAGGCGGCCAGCAACAGTATGATCAGAATCAAGAAAGGCAATATTTTCTTCATGGTTTCTCCTCAATCCGGGTAGCCAATGAATGAAAACGAGCATCGAGTAATGTACCTACCTCATATATCACCGCCTTCGATGTTATTTCCCGGTGCCACGAAGGACCCGGGATCTTATTGAGACCATCAACGGTCTAAAGATACCATACCCTCGTCATAATTGGGCGCTTCAAGAACAATCTCGCCCGTTGTGGCATCACCCAGTTTTGCCAGGAACAAAATGGTCTCGGCCACAGTCTCGGCTGAAATAGCAAATCTGGGATCCATTTTCGGCGTAGCCTTCCAGCGCATGGGCGTGTCAACTGGCCCAGGGCAAATTGCGACAACTCTTATGTTCTCGGGACTTAACTCCTGAGCCAAGGCGCGGCTAAAACCAATGACCCCAGCTTTAGCCGCCGTATAGGCGCTAACCAGGGCATGGCCGGTAAGCCCAACCTTGGAAGCGATATTAACAACTAGCGCTGCCTCCGATTGGCGAAGCAGGTCGAGCAAAGCCCGTGTGCAGAGGTAGGTCCCCTTTAGATTGGTATCCACGACTAGATCCCAATCTGCTTCCGAGGTATCGACCAGGGGTGCAATCAAGGCCACACCCGCGCCGTTGACCAAAATGTCGACACGGCCGAAAGTAGTACGCAGCTCAGAGTTCAGGGCGTTTACATCCGCCTGTCGAGTGACATCGGCCGTCAAAGCCATAGCCTGGCCACCACAGTTCTCGACTTCGGCAACAACGCCCAGCAATTTCGACTTCGATCGGGCTACTACAACAACCGTGGCGCCGACTGAGGCGAGCTTGAGGGCAGTGGCTCGCCCAATACCTTGCCCCCCACCTGTCACGACGGCAATCTTGCCCGAAAGGATCATCGTGGTTGGTTCTCCTGTAACAACTGGATCAACGCATTGGCTGTTTCCCGTAGCCAGATGCGCGTCAGGTGCTCAGCCATCTCGGCGTCCCGGCGTCGAAGTACAGCTAGCAGTTCCTCGTGATCGGCAACAGTACTGGAATATACGCTGTCAAGTGAAAAGGCCATGCGCCGGTAGACATTGGCCAGATCAAGGTGTTGCATGATCATGTCATACAGACGTTGCTGTTTTGGTATGGCGTAAAGAACGCTGTAGAAGTCACGGTTGACCTCAAGCAATCGAAGGCGATCACCTAATGCAAAGACGTCTTTCATCTGGCTCACAAGCGACTTCAATTGTTGGAGATCGTTTTGAGTGATCAGTTGGGTGGCTAAATATGCGGCATAGCCTTCCAGGGCAATGCGAACGCAATAAATCTCCTCCAGCTCCCTTAATGAAAAACCAGCAACCGAGGCACCCTTAAATGCCGAAATGGTTACAAGCCCTTCTGAAGCGAGTTGGTGCAATGCTTCGCGAACTGGCGTGCGGCTAACGCCCAATTCGTCGGCCAGTTCGCTCTGCACAAGGCGTTCGCCAGGCCTGAGTTGGTGGCTCAGGATCAGGGTGCGCAAGTAGTCGACGACGGATTCTTGGGTGGTGTGACGAGCCAGAACGGCTTTACCGGGCTTTTCCTCCTCCATATGCAGTTAATCCCTGAGTATACGTTAGTACGGTTGAGGCTGGGACGTCAGGACATCGTCTTCGTATGCAAGTTGCGATTCAGGCGATTGGATACAATATACAATATGAGATAAGTATTGTCAATCTGCTGAAATTATTGAGGCTCGAGAATTATTGGGTAAATACCATCTGCTCGTGTACAATCGTTATCTGGGCACAGAACAGAGACAGCTTCGACAAAGGCTCATATCACTGCCGTAGATG
>Ga0111142_1157_pt1 | contig 9771 bp, 9 predicted proteins | sample DeeMarSeWOR28_12_FD_80398 | JGI IMG/M metagenome (GOLD analysis project Ga0111142, IMG submission 80398) | Anaerolineae bacterium SG8_19 | reverse complement strand
ATATCCAGAGCGATTTTCGATTTCAGTTGAAACTTTTAGCCAGTTCTTGCGTAATATATAGGGGGCGTTACTGAATTACGTGTATTTTATTCCGCCATACAGAGCGCATTCGCTCATAAGGAGATGCTTGATGCCTGTGAATCGCTAATCGCTCTCCACAAGTCTGGCAAACAATAGTAATCCGTTTGTCATTTGCCGTTAAACCGCTCATTTTGATGAGCGAAACTCAATTGCCTGAATCGATAGTTGCGTCTATAATTTCTGGTTAGTGGTTGGATAACTACGGAAGGAGATAGTTATGACGAGTCAAAATCCGTTACCTCCTGATAAGGGAATAGCTTTTACCGCCGAACTATTCAAAAGGCTCAGATTGGTTTGGCTGCTCGTTAGAGATGGAAGGGTCTCTTTTTGGGCAAAATTGGTATTGCCGCTTTCTCTTCTCTATCTGATTTCACCGGTTGATTTTATCCCCGGGGCCTTGTTTCCAATTGTGGGGGGCTTGGATGATCTAGGCGTCATCCTGTTGGGGATCGCCTTGTTTGTCAGATTGGTGCCTCAGGAGATTGTTGATGGTTACGAAAACCAGTTGGAGTACGGTGATCTGTATCAGGACGATGAAACGGTCGATACGACCTACCGCCTGATAGATGAGGATTGAGGGGTGGCTTTTTTAAGATGAGTGAACAGTCTATTTTGCGAACGCCGCAGGCCGTAACCGGCGAACTGGATATCTCACCGGCCACCTTACGGCGCTGGGCCGATGAGTTTTCCGATTATCTATCGACCGAAGCCGACTCTGGGGCAGGTAGAAGCCATCGCCGCTATACGGATCAAGATGTTGAGATCCTGGGCACGGTTAAGGAGTTAATGAATGATGGGATGACCTATGAACAGGTGCGCCAACAATTGGCTTTTCAGGTTAGCCCCTCAACTGGCGGATCTATCGCGGCTGAATATATGATTGGCACTTCAGCTGACTCCGGTGTGGATGATTTTGAGTCTGTGACTGATTCGGTTGAGGATGACTCGATTGATCAGGCTGAAGAGATGGCTCTGATAGCCTCTAACGGCAATGAGTCGGCGGCCATTGCTTTTTTGACCAACACCCTGGCGACCTTGTCTGATACGCAGCAGAGTATTCTCAATAGCCAGGCTGCGAATCGGGAACTATTAGGCGTACTGATTCAAGACAATTTTAACTTAAAAGAGGAAAACAACCGCCTGCGGGAACGTATCCTGGATGTCGAGCGCAGTCTGGCTCAAGCTCGTCAGGAAGATGAATGGAGGCGGGAGGCACTGCGACAAGAGTTAGATTCCAAGATTCAGACGACTCAAAAAATAGCCGCTGACGCTTTAAATACGGCCCATTCGGTGGAGACGCCAGAAATTAAGGCCATAAAAGGCAAGTCGGGCTGTTTGGGGGCTTTGTTGGGTGGAAGTGATACCCAAATTGTGGCTATGCCTCGCCGGCGGAAACGGGAGGGGCAAGAGTCACAACCGGCCGGTGGTACTTTGGCCGGACCGCCGCAGCCGGCGCCGCCGCCCCATTACAAGCCAGAAGCGGCCCAACCAGCACCGGCCTATCCCAGGCCAACTGCCCCCCCGGAATAACAAAAAATAAGACCACTGGTTTCAGGGCCAGTGGTCTTTGGTTTTTAGGATAGAAGCGCCGTTGCTTAGGCCCTTGCCCCGGCTTCGGCCGCTGCCAGTTTTTCTTTGCGGGAGGCCCAAATATCTATGGAAAATACCAGGGCAAAGCCGATTATTGCCAGGATTAGGGCGTAAGTTACTTCGCTGGTCCAGGCGTCCGGCAGAATATTCACCATTTGGATGGGTATCTGTTCACCGTGGCGGTCGGTTCCATAGAGGATCACTTCCTTCCAGGGCCATATTTTTCGCAAGGAGCCGATCATCATCCCAATCAGGAGAGCTACGGTCATATCATGGTAGCGATTGAAGAGCCAGCCCAACAATTGGGCAAAAGTAACAATACCGACGGCTGCTCCGGCGGCTACCCAGAATAGGACTATGAAATCACCGTTGTTGACCGCAGACAGAACGTACTCATACTTACCCAATAATACCAGAATGAAGGCCCCGGAGATACCGGGCAGAATCATGGCACAGATGGCAATAGCGCCACTCAAGAACAGAAACCAGAATGAATCCGGAGTTTGTACCGGCACCAGGCCCACCACTACAAAGCTGACGACGGCCCCAATGGCCGTGGCGCTCATCGTTTTTGCGTGCCAGGACCTCACCCGTTTAGTCACGGTGATTATCGAGGCTGCCACTAACCCAAAAAAGAATGACCAGAGTAGGGCAGGGTGGTTGAGCAGCATCCATTCCAAGAATCTGGCCAGGGATAGAATCGCCAGTAGAATCCCGATGCCAACCGCCATCAGAAATTTCCAGGGTAGAACGTCGAGCGCCTGTTTGAGCTTGAAGCGTAGCAAAAGTTTGAAGGCGGTTGGGCTTAACAGGTCGCGAATAGAGTTGATAAGTTCCTCATAGATTCCCAGAATAAAGGCCATAGTCCCGCCGGAAACCCCGGGTACCACATCAGAGGCGCCCATAGCAAAGCCGCGAGCCGTCAGTCCAAGATACTCCTTTAACGTCCGGGCGGGCCGATGAGTTTGCCCTGTTTCAACGATTTGGTTTGTTACTGTATCCATAGAAAATGTCCTTTTGAGATAGCCTCGATAGGTTCTACGTGTCGTTTTCAACAGCAAAAAATCATTCTACCACCCCTCTGGCTCAAAACGCAAATGATGAACTTTTTGCGATAAATACCTACCTTGACTCTGATTATAGCGCGTGGTATAGTTTGTGATGACAAGCATTTAAGAAATCGAGGAAACAGTTATTATGAAATGGTCCCGCGCGCTGTATGTCGTGTTGATCTTGGTGGTATTGGTATTCTTGTATGGCCTCTTTGTGGTTCGAAATGACTCCGCAGAAGTGGCTGACATTTCGAAAGTGGCGGAGCTGACCAACCAGGGCAGAGTCGAATCGATTACGGTCGATCAGACCGAATTGACGGTGGGGTTGGATGACGGCTCCCAATTGACCTCGTATAAAGAACCCGATATTGGGATTACAGAAACACTCTCAAATATGGGGGTCAGCTCTGATCGATTAGCGACTATCAAAGTTACGGTTGCCCCTCGTAGTGCCTGGGAAGGGTGGTTGACGATTCTGGGCACACTTTTACCCCTTATTTTGATTGGGGGATTCTTTTTCTTTATTTTACGTCAAGCCCAGGGGGCTGGTAACCAGGCGCTCAGCTTTGGCAAGAGTCGGGCCCGGATGTTTACCGGTGATAAGCCAACCGTTACCTTTGATGATGTGGCTGGGGTTGAAGAAGCCAAACAGGAATTGGCTGAAATTGTAGAGTTCTTGCGTGAGCCGGAGAAGTTTATTTCCCTGGGGGCCCGGATTCCCAAAGGGGTGTTGATGGTTGGCCCGCCGGGTTGCGGCAAAACGTTGACGGCCAAGGCTATCTCTGGCGAGGCCGGCGTGCCCTTCTTTAGTATCTCCGGTTCTGAGTTTGTAGAGATGTTCGTGGGCGTCGGGGCTAGTCGGGTGAGAGATCTATTTGACCAGGCCAAACGTAACAGCCCCTGCATTATCTTTATGGATGAGATCGATGCCGTGGGCCGCCACCGCGGGGCGGGGTTGGGCGGAAGCCACGACGAGCGGGAGCAGACCCTTAACCAAATCCTGGTGGAGATGGATGGGTTTGATACTGATACCAACGTGATCGTGGTGGCAGCTACGAACCGGCCCGACATTCTGGACCCGGCCTTGCTGCGGCCCGGACGGTTCGACCGCCGGGTGATTCTCGATCGCCCCGACGTTAGGGGGCGTGAGCAAATTTTGGGCATTCACGTGAAAGGTAAACCACTGGATCGGGACGTTGATTTGACGATAATTGCTAAACAAACCCCCGGTTTTGTGGGGGCCGACATAGAAAATTTGGTTAACGAAGCAGCTATTCTCACGGCTCGACGAGATAAGAAGCAGATTGGGATGACAGAGTTTCAAGAAGCCATCGAAAAAACCATCCTTGGTCCGGAGCGTAAGAGCCGTATTATCCCCGAGAAGGAACGGCGGGTTATCGCCCACCACGAAGCCGGGCATGCCCTGGTTAGGCGGATGATCCCGGAATGTGAGCCGGTGCAAAAAGTGAGCATTGTTTCCCGTGGTATGGCCGGTGGATATGTACTGCATTTGGGTGATGATAAAACCCTACACAACCAGAGCAAATTTGAAGCAGATATGGCGGCGATTATGGGGGGACGAGCCGCCGAAGAACTGGTCTTTGATGAAGTTACCACCGGCGCCAGCAGCGATCTCGAGCAGGCTACCAGGATGGCCAGGGCGATGGTCACCCAATATGGGATGAGCGAAAAGTTAGGGCCGCTGATCTTTGGTGAGAAGGATGAGCTGGTTTTCTTGGGCAAAGAAATCGGTGAGCAGCGCAACTATAGTGAAGAAATAGCCCGCCAAATTGATGCCGAGGTGCGCCGAATTGTCGAAAAAGCCCACGCCCGGGCTATCAGAATTATCGGAGAAAACAAAGCTAAACTTGATGAAATTGCGCAACGATTGTTAAAGGAAGAAACTCTGGATGCCCAGAGTTTTGAAGCCATTTTCTCCCAGGCTGAACCGGCTCTACTTTGAGCTGTAGATCAGGAGTGAATGCCACATCCCAATCTGCCAAGACGGTGGAACCAGCCCTATAGCGACGTGACTGCTTTCAGTTGACATTTTATGTCAGTTTAGGGTATACTTAGACGTCATCTGTTAAGAATTTCGGTTCCAGTTAGTAAAGTAAAAACATTGAATCGTTCTAGGATTTGATGTTGATGTCTCTGAGTGGAACTTAAACTTTAAAACAAGACTTCACTCTCTCCAGATTAACCCTCGGAGGTAAACACGGTGGCAGAAAAAAGCGGACTCTACTACCCAAACAAGATCGGTCGCATTTATTTGATGGCTATGGAAGAAGTGATGGGCACCAACGGTATTAAAGCCGTCCTAAACCTGGCCAAGGTTCCACACTTGATTGGAAATTATCCTCCCAATAATTTAGCCCGTGAATTTGATTTTGCGGATTTTGGGGCCATTGGGTCTGCAATTGAAGAGATGTATGGCCCTCGAGGTGGTCGTGGTCTGGCGCTGCGCGCGGGCCGAGCCTCGTTTGCTCAGGGGCTGAGTGAGTTTGGCTCTGTGATTGGAGCCAGTGAGCTTGCCTTTAAAGTAATTCCATTACAAACCAAAGTCAAAGTTGGCCTGAAAGCTATGGCCGAAACATTTACCAAGTTCAGCGACCAACGGAGTGACGTAACCGAAGTTGACGAACACTTCGTCTATACCATCTACCAGTGTCCGGTTTGTTGGGGTAGAACCAGCGCAAAACCTATTTGTTATGGCGCGGTAGGTATCTTGCAGGAAGGTTTGCGTTGGGTCAGCGGAGGTAAGGATTTTAAGGTTGAAGAAGTCGAATGTCACGCCATCGGTGACGAAAATTGCGTTTTTCATATCTATAAAGAGCCTCTCAATTAGTTGAGATAGAATCAGCCGGGTTCCGAACCTAAATTTGCACGTAAGGAACGAGAATCAATCAGTTTCCACATCTGAGGCTAGAATTGATAGTAATGCTGGCCCAAACCACAAAATAGGTAAGTCATTTGACCAAGGTTCCTAAATTCCCAACGGTACAGGCAAAAGATGAAATATACCCTGTTGATTGTTGAAGATGACCGGGATACCTCCGAAATGCTCCGGGTCTACTTTGAAGCACAAGGGTATCGAGTAGTACCGGCATACAGCGGACATGAAGCGCTGGATAAGTGTCGGACAGAGCAGCCGGATTTGATCTTACTCGATGTCCGTTTACCTGATTTTGATGGTTTTGAGGTTGGCCAACATCTTCAAGAAGACGTTCGCACCAGTCGCCTTCCCGTTATTTTTGTGACGGAGCGGCGGGCTCGCGATGACCGGATAGCCGGTTTGAAACTGGGCGCGATCGATTACATTACCAAACCCTTCGACGTGCAAGAGCTCCGGCTACGAGTGAGGAATGCGCTACGGCGAGCCGGTAGCCAGAACAATCCTGTGACCGGCTTACCCGGTGAGAAGTTGACCAATGATCGGCTTAGCTTGATGCTGGAACGTGACACCTGGTCGGCGGTTGGTTTGCAGATCGTTGGTCTCGATAAGTTCAACGAAATTTACGGCTTTGTGGCTCGGGACGATGTGCTTAGGGCAATTGCGCTCACCCTGACCAGCGCTGTTGACGAATTGGGCAGCATCGATGATTTTGTGGGCCACCCGGCTGAAAATCAATTCATCATCATCACGGTTCCCGGCAAAGCCGTGCCCCTTAAAGAACACGTTGTGGAGCGCCTTAACCAGGCGATGACCTACTTCTATCCGATTCATGACCGGGAAGCCGGCTACGTCAAACGTGGCGGCGAGGATGGCCCCAAAGAAAAAGTGCCTTTTATGAATGTTTCAGCAGTGGTCGTATCCCAACAGGACGACACTTTTTCCAGTGTGGAAAATCTACGGCTGGCTCTCGTGCAGTCGGTGAATGCCTGAAAGTAACCCAACTATAATTTCTTTGAGCAGTGTTCTCGAAAACGGGAACACTGCTCTTTTTTCTAATCGATTTGAAAAAAACTGGCCGCCCAGGTATTATCTCAAGTCGATCACTGTTACAGAATTTGTTTGAATTGGGGTGAAACTTGCATCAATGAGTCAAATTAATAAATTTACGTTGGATAATGGTTTAACAGTTCTGCTGAAAGAGGTCCACGCCGCGCCGGTCATCAGTCTGTGGGCCTGGTATAGGGTCGGCAGTCGCAACGAGCAGGATGGGGGAACGGGCCTGGCCCATTGGATCGAGCATTTGTTGAGCGCCCGCTTAAAATATCAAGAGAAAAACAGCCTGAATTTTATCGCCCAGTTGGGCGGCGTCGGCAACGCCTCTACATTTTTTGATTACACCAACTATTATGCCACGCTCCCGGCCGGTTCTATCGACGTGGCCATAAATATGGAAGCTGAGCGGATGCAGTTGCGGGAGTTCGATCTCGAGCTGGCCGAAACCGAGCGGCAGGTCATCATCAATGAACGGCGGTGGAAGGAGAACGAACCGGACCATCGGCTGCACGAGTCTTTGCTGGCCGCGTCTTTTCAGATCCACCCCTATCGACGACCGGTGATTGGCTATATGTGTGATCTGGAGAATATGCCGCTTAGCGTGCTCCAGGAGTTTCACAGCCTCAACTACCAGCCCAACAACGCTTTCATCGTGGCCGTTGGGGCCTTCACGACAAACAATCTACTCAAGCAGATCGAGCAACATTTGAGCCCAATCAGGCCGGGAACCCCACCGTTGCAGCCCTATGCTGTTGAACCGGCCCAACAGGGTGAGCGACGACTGGTGCTGAACGGCGAGGGAAAAACCTCTTACCTGCAAATAGCCTTTCATATTCCCGAGGCTGGCCACGTTGATTTTCCGGCGATTGCCGTCCTCAACGCCATTCTGTCGGGAGCAGGACCGACCCACGCCACCAGCCGCCTTTACCGCTCGCTGGTCGATGCCGAATTGGCCGTGGACGTGTCTTGCTCGACCGTTCCGACGATCGATCCTTTTCTCTTGACATTAGGGGTGACCATGCGGACCGGCCACAGCCCTCACGAAGCTGAAGCAGTCATCGACGAGCAGTTGCAGCGCATCGCGGCCGACCAGGTTGATCGAGCCGAGCTGCAAAAGGCCATCAAGCAGGCCAGGGCCCAATTCGCCTATAGCAGCGAGTCGGTTACCCGCCAGGCCCTCTGGTACGGCTGGAGCGAAATCTTTGCCGATTATACCTGGTTCGACGGCTATCTGGAGCGGCTGGCAGCCGTTACGCTCGATGACATCCAGCGGGTTGCCGGGACCTACCTGGGCCGGCGTAATCGCACTGTTGGCTATTACCTCCCTAATAATGGACAGAATTCATGAGCAACAATCAACTCTCTTCAATTCCAAACTCAAAAAATATCGTCAGACAGGAATTCCCGAATGGCATGATCGCCCTGGTTTACGAAAATTTCACCAGCCCGATCGTCTCGGTGCAGGGCTTAATGCCGGTTGGGGCCCTGGAGGAGCCTCCTGACAAGGCCGGGTTGGCCTCATTTACGGCCTCTTGCCTGATGCGGGGGGCGGACGGGCTGACCTTTCAGCAGATCTACGAGCGGATTGAAGCCGTTGGCGCGGCGGCCGGGATTCACGGTGGTTCCTATACCACCCATTTTAATGCAAAATGTCTGGTCGAAGATCTGCCGCTGGTGTTGAATACGCTGGCCACGGTGTTCCGCTCCCCTACCTTCCCCACGGCCGAAGTGGAGAAAGAGCGGGGCGAAATCCTGACCGATCTCGAAGAACGGGAGGACAGCCCCGATGTCATGGCTCATCTAAAATTCAGAGAGCTATTATACGGGAACGACCATGTCTACGGACGCAGTCGCGATGGCTATCTTGAGACGATACCCCGTATCAGCCGGGATGATCTGGCCAATTTCTACGAGGCCCATTATCGCCCTGACGGCATGATCTTTACGATTGCCGGCGCTGTTAGCGCCGCCGACGTTTTGAAAATGATCCAGGCTGAGTTTGGCGATTGGAATCCTGGCCGGCGGAGCGCAGAAAATTCGAGGTCGATCCCGGCGGTCAGCCGGCCGCGTGATATTCGGCAAGTCAGGACCAGTATGCCTGAAAAAGTCCAATGTGAGTTGGTCTTGGGGTTTATCGGCCCCTCACGGCGTGACCCTGATTATCTCGAGGCCGCGTTGTGCAATGTGATTTTGGGGCAATTTGGTCTCTATGGCCGCTTAGGAGAGATCATTCGGGAAAAGCAGGGGTTGGCCTATTACTGTTACAGCTATCTGGATAACCGGGTTGGCCCCGGGGCCTGGCAGGTGGTGGCCGGCTTACATCCCACCAATATCGACCGCACCATTGAAAGTGTTCGCCTCGAGCTGAGCCGTTTGCAGGAAGAGATCGTAGATGCTGAAGAGTTCGCTAACAATAAGGTCTACGTGACCGGCAGCCTGCCGCTGCACCTGGAGACTAATGGCGGCATCGCCTCCAACGTGCTGAATATGGAGTTCCACGACCTTGGGCTGGATTACCTGGCCCAATATGCTGACCGGATCAACCGCATTACCCCGGAGGAAATCCAGGCCATCGCCCGCAAATACTTCGATCCAGACGCCTACACCCTGGCCGTAGCCGGCCCTGTGTAAAAATGGGTATCGATCCAACCGACATTCGCCTCGACGATATCGTGCGCTTACGTAAGGCCCATCCCTGCGGCGGAACCGATTGGCGTGTCGTTCGGCTGGGTACCGATATCGGCCTCGTCTGCCTGACCTGCGGTCGCCGGGTGTTGATCCCCCGCGGTAAGTTCATCAAGCAGGTCAAAGTCCACCTGAAGCGGGGCCCCGAGGTGCCGCCGTTGCCTACGTGAGTTAGGGAAACCTCATGATCAAACCCGTAACGTGGAAGTCCCGGTTTCAGTTACTAACCCCGGCAGAAATCCGCATCATCCACACCGCCAGTTTGAAGATATTGGAACAGACCGGCTTGATCATGCCCTTGAGCCGGGCTAGGCAAGAGCAGGCCCGGGATTTGGGTTTGCGGGTAGAGGGGAATCGGCTCTATTTTCCCCCGGAGGTTGTCGAGACCGCCCTACGGCAGGCGCCTCGCCGCTA
>Ga0111142_1140_pt1 | contig 9842 bp, 12 predicted proteins | sample DeeMarSeWOR28_12_FD_80398 | JGI IMG/M metagenome (GOLD analysis project Ga0111142, IMG submission 80398) | Anaerolineae bacterium SG8_19 | reverse complement strand
TGAATCGCTTAGTGGATCATTGGAATTCGAACATTGAACTCTGAAGCTGCGGGCATGGATGGGGATCTAAAAACTCGGGCCGAAAGTCAGGCATCGATTTGCAGTGTCTTTGCAAATGCGAAGCGGGTGATGATTCTGTGGTCAGTGGTGGAACAGGAGAGGTCGGTAGGCGAGATCGCTTCAGATATAGAAGCCTCCTTACAATGCACATCCCAACACTTACGCCTGATGAAAGAAATGGGCATTTTGGATTCACGCCGGGATGGGCAAACGATCTACTACCGCATCGTTAAGAACGGATTAACAGAGAGGTGTCAACTCATGCTACGAGCCAGCCAAAATAGGATGAGCGAGAGGGTGTAGAGAGCATGAACGCCCCATCATTCTTGCTGGTTGCCCAAATTGCGGAACTATCCTTTGTGTTTTAAGTGACGGTCATTGGCGATTGGAACGATGGTGCATGAGCAAAACACAACCAGTGGGCGTGGTAGCGAAAGGATCAAGATTTACCCAAGTAAAGCTTTGTGCGATTGTGCCGCGCCCTCACTTCCGCAATTAGGATCCTTGTTACTTTTCCTGGCAGTATTACTGTTTCCCTTGCCAGCTGCTGCCCAAACAGCTGAAAAATCTATTGTTCAAGCCGTCCTATTCTTTTCCCCAACCTGCCCTCACTGTCATCAGGTCATCAACGAGCTTTTGATCCCCATGCAGGAACGATATGGCGATCGGCTGCAAATTATTGGAATCGACACCTCGCACCCAGCCGGCAATGATCTTTACCTGAAAGCAATCGAACGATTTGAAGTTCCGCAAAATCGTATGGGTGTGCCCACTCTGATAATTAGCGATGTCGTCCTGGTTGGCAGTGGTGAAATTCCGGCCCGCTTCCCGAAACTCGTTGAGGATGGATTGGATGCCGGGGGAATTGGCTGGCCCGATATTCCAGATCTAGCAGTCATCGTTCCCGATCTATCGCCATCGGCCAATCCCGACCTCAAGCCCGAGGTGGTAGTGCCGGCGACGACTGTATCGGAAAACATTGCCCAAGATCCAAAGCCGGTCCCTATGCCGACGACCGCTCCTTCTGGGGAAGATATGCCGGAGAGAGCCACAGAGAATGTGGCTGCCGGCACAGGTGAAGCAGCAACAATGGCCCCCTCGGCACGCTATCTTGCGAGTGTTGACGGAGAAACAATAACATCAGAAAGCGAATTGCCTCCGGCCGATCCGGTGGGCTTCGGCCTGGCCGCGGTGGCGCTATTCGGCATGGTAATAGCGCTGATTTACACTGCACGCTTGATCATCCGGCCGTTACTGTTTCCAGCTAAGGTCCTATCTGCAGCTTACACCCTGTCGTGGGCGGTGCCAGTCCTGGCTTTGATCGGCTTGGGCGTGGCTTTGTATCTCTCCTACGTGGAAGTTGCCCAGGTGGAGGCGGTCTGTGGTCCGGTCGGCGCGTGCAACATCGTGCAGTCCAGCCCTTATTCTCTGTTGTTGGGAATCCCGGTTGCCGTGCTTGGTACACTAAGTTACTTGGTAGTGTTTGCGTTGTGGATCGGACAGAGATCCCTGCCTGACCGTTTGAGCGCCCTCATTGTGCCGAGCCTGGTAATTCTGACCATCTTTGGCACTGGCTTCTCCGTCTATCTGACGGTGCTAGAGCTATTCGCTATCAGGGCCATTTGTGCCTGGTGCTTGTCATCGGCCGTGGTCACGACACTGCTAATGATCCTGGTCGCCAGAAGCGCCAACAAAGGGTTCTGCCAAGTGAAACAAGCGGTGCATACGTAGGCAGCGCAGGTAGAGTGAAAAATGCGAAACATTGACGAGCAGTTTTCCGAAGAGGAAATTAAATGTCTACCGCCTGTCGCCTGGTTGTTCCTGGCCTTGGCGATCGTACCCCATTTGCTGATGCTTGCTGGGCAAGAGCTTATGGCCTCGATCGCCTCACGTTCGTGCTTCCCGTTCACCATGGGCCCATTTTCGTTGGCCCATACGTACTTACTGGTACATCGTTTGGGCTTCACGTCCCATATGGGCTGGATATCGGCGCTAATCTTTTCGATGATCTGGTTCGGGTTCCTATCCTGGTTGTGGCGAAAGAACCGGACCGTCACATTGGCGATTTGCTCACTCTCTTTCATCATCTCCGCGGAGTGGATCTGGCTCAGCATCATGCCGTAGACATGCCGGTGACGGGTGTTGGTTCTACAGGAGTCATCATGATTAAAGAGCGATTGCTGTTCGGTCTGATAGCCTTGTCGGCTGTCCTATGCGTGACAGCTTGCCAAGCGGCAACCCCTTTCAATGACGCTGTGACGCCGATACCGATTCAAGTCGTACCTCTCGAGACGCCAACCGATGCAGTTAATTTGATAGACTTGGCCGATTTGGACCAGACCGAACAGATCAGCGTATTGCGCCGGCTGGCAGATACTGACACCACTTCATCAGCTTACGAAGATCTCTTCACCCTTTCTGACAAGGAGATCATCCGCGGCCTGTTAGCTGCCCTGGACGAAGAACTTGAATTGCGGCCGCGTGTCCGGCGGTCGGCCTTGTACAAACTTGTATTTCACCTCAGGGATGGGCGCCAACTTGAATTTGATTATGTTTGCGAGATGTGTACTCCATCGTTCCTCCGGGGTTCGCAGGCCTTCTGGCAAGGACAGGATGTGGTAGCCCCAGACGCCTTCAATCGATTGATCAGCGACTGGCTGAAGGATGCCAGAGAATGGGAGGTGCCTTTCTAGAATGCGATACGTCTTTGGTCCGGTACCCTCGCGGCGATTGGGTCAGTCGCTGGGGATTGATACAATTCCGCTCAAAACCTGCAATTGGAACTGCGTCTATTGCCAGCTTGGCCGCACCGTGCCCTTGACCAATGAGCGACGCGAGTACTACCCGCGCGATGACATTCTGGCTCAGGTGAAAGAAGCACTGGCTCATTACCGACCTGGTGAGATCGATTGGTTAACATTTGTAGGCTCAGGCGAACCCACTCTGCATGCCGGGGAAGTGTCGCTGGCCGATGCCGTCATGCCGTCACTGGATGCGGGTTCGGCGGACTTGTATCGCCGGATCAACCGGCCGCACCCGCAAGTGGCATTTAAGCGTCATGTCGATGGACTCATCACCTTTGGCCATGAATATGGTGGCCAGCTATGGATCGAGGTGATGTTGGTACAGGGCCTAAACGACGGTGAAGAAGCACTAAAAGACATCGCAGCGGTTTTGCGCCGGATCCGGCCTGATGAAGTGCATATCAATTTACCTACGCGTCCTCCGGCCGAGACCTGGGTTCAACCGCCCGACGAAGAAGGGCTGATGCGCGCCCTGTCAATTCTGGGGGACATTGCCAAAGTCGTCCATCCGGCAGAAGGTGCATTCGACCTGACCGGTGGTGACACCATTGTGGATGCCATCCTGGGCATCATTGCCCGTCACCCGATGCGACAGGAAGAACTTGAACGGACATTGGCATCGTGGGCTCCGGAGCACATCAGTGCCGTGTTGGCTGAGTTGGAGGCGTCTGGAAAAGCCCAAATCGTAGAGCGTTTTGGTGCCCGCTTCTGGTGCGCAGACCTAGCCCAATATCCAGATGAGACTCACAGTCTTGCCAGCGCTCCAGGCCGGAGGCGACACGACCGGCCGAGTTATGAAGAAACAACCATAAGTTAGTGTTGAACAATCTGGAGAATGTCAACATGTCGACCAAACCAAATAGAGTGCTTAACGGTAAGCGAATCGGAGTCTTCGGAAAAGGTGGCTGCGGCAAAAGCACCGTGGCCGTTCTGTTGGCCAAAGCGCTAAAGGACACTGGCTATGATGTCTGTCTGTTAGACGCTGATTCGACCAACGTCGGGATTTCGAAAGCATTGGGGGCCGCAACTGACCCGACGCCGCTGCTGGATTTCTACGGCGGCATGGTTTTCAGCGGCGGATTCGTGACCTGTCCCGTCGACGACCCAACGCCGCTTAAGGGCGCGCACATCTCTGTCGATGAACTCCCCAAAACCTTCCAGGAAACTTCCCCAGAGGGCATCCACCTTTTCGTCGCTGGCAAAATGGGTGACAAAGGTCCCGGGGCCGGATGTGATGGGCCGATCGCCAAAATCGCTAGAGATTTCAGGCCAAGTTATGCCAATGAAACGCCCGTTACCCTAGTGGATTATAAGGCGGGATTCGAGGACTCTGCCAGGGGCAACATCATTAGCCTTGACTGGATCATCGTGGTCGTCGATCCGACCAGCGCCGCCATCCAGATGGCTATCCACATGCGTGATATGGTCGCCCAGCTAAAGGCTGGTGTCTCGCCCGCTACGGCCCACCTGGAGGACCCTGCTATGGTTGATTTGGTGAATCAACTTTACCGCGAAGCCAGGGTTAAGGACGTCCTATTTGTACTAAATCGGGTCCGAGATGATGAAACGGAACGATACGTCTGGGACAGGTTGGCCGAACACCAGATCGAGCCTATCGGCACGATTCATGACGACCCACTGCTTTCCGCGGCCTGGCTTAAGGGAGACCCTATAGCAGACGCAGTGAATTTGAACGAAGCGGGCAGGATTGTTGAAGCGTTGGAAGAAGTCGCGGCAGGAATGGTGACCAGAACAGCACTCGAACCTGAAGCGAGCTAATCAAGCCGTAGACAGTTCTGCCTGGTCGCCCCAGGGCAAAACGGGTCAAGGAACTGATTAAGCCTTTTGCCATGTCCTCAAAAGGACCAAGGTGAAACATGATTGAGGAACAGACATTGGAGGTCAAGAAGACGATATCGTTCAGTGCGGTGAGCGCCATTCTAGTTGCGGTCGTGTTTCTATCCTTCCATTTTTCGGAAAGCTATGCAAAAGACGCCGTGTTTGGAGCGGTCGTGGGCACAATATCTGCGATTGCCGTGTGTCTGGTTATCGGTACCCTGGAACCAGAGCTAATGCCCGAGCAAGCCGTTCGCCATTCTGCTACTGGTACGATCGGCAACGTGGTCATTGGGGCGTACGTTGGCCTGATTGTGATGAGCATTCTCGTAACGGTTTTCGTTCCGATTATGGCTCTGGTTACTCGTCCACCTAGCCTGTTTCTCTGGGGTGCGCTACTAGCCGCGCTAGTTGGCTGGTTGCTTGGCGCGATATTGGGGGCTGCTATCGGTGCGAGCTGGTCACGGTGGCGAAGGGCCTAGTGTTGCAGTCACCCAGTACCATGGAAGTCTCAAGGCAGTCACTGCGCGAGGAGAAGCTGGCAAGCTTTGGCATGCTTCATAAATGCGCTAGGAGTATGAATCGTTAGTTGATCTTTCAACTAAATCTAAACATGCGGAAAAGGAAAGTACAGTGATGATGAAAATAGCCTCTGTTTCTGATGATGGATATACAATCAGCCCCCATTTTGGACGCGCGTCGAAGTACGTTGTCATGACCATTGACGGCGATTTGATTACCAAACGAGAAGTACGGGAAAAGGTCGGTCACCGAGATTTTCAGCAACAAGGAGTGTACAAACACGAGCATCACAATGACCCGCGCGGACGGGGCTATGGCAGGCACAGCGCAGAAAAACACCAACGAATGTTTGAAGGCATCAAAGACTGTCAGGTCGTGTTGGCCCGCGGCATGGGCCAGGGTGCCTATCAGGGTCTACAAGAAATGGGGATACGCCCGGTTCTCACGGATATCGCCGATATAGACATTGCCGTGCAAGCGTTCATGGATGGCAGCATTGAAGATCATCCTGAGCGACTGCACTGACATCCCAACAATATTACGGGTATCATTATGCTAATCGGGTTATCTTTGCGGAGATCACATTGATGAAGTACAGGGCCCACAAATTCAAGTTGAGGATGACCGAAGATCAAGACAAGTTGGAACTGTTCTTGAACAGTCTGGATGGCGAGGTCGTAGCGGTCATTCCAAACGTAACCCCATTTCCGGCCAACTACGTGGACTTTGTCCTTGTGGTCGAGAAGGTTGGTTGAGGTTGGCCAGGCATCACGGGAATGATCCACAATCGGACATTCTGGATGAGATCCTAAGCACGCTGCTCGAGGGTCGCGTAACAAGCGTTCTGATCGGCCTGCACTGGACGGCCGTCGTCGTCGAGATCGAAGGCCGGCAACGCTGTGGGCTTGCCTCCACATTGACCCGGCCCCACTATCATCATGGGCAACCAGATGTGCCCCAGGCCGGTCACTTGCAAGGCCTGCCAGGATCGGCGCTGGCTGCACTGGCCAAAGCTGGCCATCCCACCCAGGCCAGCATAGGCGTGGCAGCGATCAACGCGCTACTCCCGCATCTGCCCGACGCCTGGATTGACCTGAATGCCGGGGAAGTGCTGGCTACTCACGGCGCTGACAAGCGCGTGGCCCTGATCGGTCACTTCCCTTTCGTAGATCGCTTGCGAAAACACGTGGGGGAGTTAGCCGTCCTGGAGCAGAATCCGCGGCCAGGTGACCTACCGGCGTCGTCAGCAGTTGAGATCCTTCCGCAGGCCGAGGTTGTGGCCATCAGCGGAACCACCCTGATCAATCACACCCTTAATAAACTACTGGCAATGTGCTCGGCTGAGGCGGTGATCATCTTACTTGGACCAAGCACCCCGCTCAGTCCCGCGCTGTTCGATCGTGGAGTTGACATCTTGTGCGGTTCAGTTGTGACCGCGATTCAACCGGTTCTAGAGGTTGTCGGACAGGGTGGGAGCTTTCGACAGGTTCGCCATGCTGGTGTCCGTACTGTTGCTATGTCACGCTCAGGTTACAATATATGAAGGCAGGACCTAGTCAAATCGTTTGGTGACCATCGAGCAATATGGTACGGAGAGAAGCGCATGATTGACTTGACCAGACTGAAAGCCTTCATCTACGCGGCCGAAAGCCTTAGCTTCTCTGAGGCTGCCAGGCAGTTGCATCTCACTCAGCCGACCGTCAGCCATCATATCAAGGCCCTTGAGACATCTCTGGGAGTCGAATTGTTCACCCGTACCGGCCATACACTCAAGCTGACCGAGGCCGGTCGCCTGTTACTACCCTTCGCCCACAAACTAATCCACCAGGCCAGCGAAGTACAAGAGATGATGGCATCGCTACAGGAGAAGATTGTTGGCCACCTCAGAATCGCCTGTAGTACGACAGCCGGCAAGTTCATTTTGCCACAATTGGCGGCTCGATTTTGCCGGCGGTTTCCAGGTATCAAGGTGAGCATCCTGGCCTGTACACCACAGCATGTCATCCCTCAATTGTTGGAAGGTGAGGCCAACCTGGCGGTTGTCAGCAGTTACGACCTTTGCCGGAACGGCCTCGAGTGCCAGGAATTCTTCAATGATCGCATTACCCTGATTGTGCCTGCCAATCACCCTTGGACGATAAGGCACTCTGTTGAACCGGCCGATCTCCTTGAAGAGCCAATGATCATTCGTGAGCCTACATCGGGGACGTGCCGGGTGCTGTTGACGGAATTAGCCGGGCACGGCATCACTTACGATGATCTGGACATTTATCTTGAACTAGGCAATGCTGAAGCAATTGTCCGTACCGTTGAGGCGGGATTTGGCGTATCGTTCGTCTCTACCCTGGCCGCTGACTGGGCGCTCAAGCTGGGGAACGTGGAGTCCGTTCCTGTAGCGGGGTTGGATCTCCAGCGCACAGTATACATGGTTCGCCGGTCGTTGGAGACGGCTTACCGGCCGCAGGAAGTTTTCTGGAGCTTCATACACCATCCGTCTAACACGGATCTGTTGCGTTTGGCCGGGAAGTAATCTTGGAAACGTGGTTAGACTTCGTCCTACGCTTGTGAGGTGAGTTGGCTCGCAATGAGATATGAGCAAAGGGGGTGATAGCGATGTACAAGAAAGTCCTAGTAGTCTACGACACCAAATCGGGATCGACAGCTGAGGTGGCTGGACTAATCGGTGACACGCTACTAGACAGTGGTGCGCAAGTAGCGGTTGAGCCTGTGGCTAGCGCGCGAAAGGTTGATGATTACGATGCCGTGATCAGCTGGACTACAGCACGATAGGGTTCTTCTGGACATGGTTCTTCAAATTGACGGGGAAAATGGATGGTCTGAAACCTGGAGATTATCGCAATTGGGAAGCTATCCGTTCATGGACTGGGCAAGTATATTCGAATCTATGTTCGGGACTCGATAGCACCATAGAGCCTCAGGGCTTGGAAACAACTGAAAACAATCGTCAAACAGCATAAGCATCCCTAGTTATCAGCTAGACGACAAAGAGAAACCCGGCTAAATGGAGACGTTCGCGCCACCGCGCAGGTTCGTTGACAACCCAAACTTCGAAAGAGACCGGCAATCCGTTCTCGAGAACATTGATCTGGAGTCTATCGATGCGCCCATACGCGGGATTATCAAGGATTTCATGACGCTGCCCTATTGCTTCACAATCCAGTGTTGTTATGGTCACTTTTTGTGCGCTACTCAGCCGCAACCAGATAATCTGGAACCTGTTCCACTGACCGATGCCGGTCCGGTCACCTACCGGATCGCTTATATAGCCCTTTGCCTCGAAAACAGTGAACATGGTGCTAGCGCTCGCATGGCCCTGCAAGACATTTCAACGATCGATTCCGAGTACGTGCAGTTTGGTTCACCAACTTGGTTCTGGAACCGGTATCCGAATTCTTATGCCCTCCAGGTTGAACCCATCCGTTTCGCCGACAGAGACCAGGCCATAGTCGAGCATGCTGAGGCGCTTCACATCCAACAGGTTAGAAACCGTTTCTTCGTGCGCATCGCCGGGCTTGTACACAAACTTCAAACTGGCTGTCGACAATGAGAATCGCTTGCCGGATTGTTCTGCACCATAGATAAAGGCAGCTATTCAGCATTGAAATAGTCTTTACGCAAATGACAAAAACGAGATTTTTCTCCTTTTGGGCTGGTAGGAATGACATAGCGGATTTCTACTTTCTCATCATCCACAATCACCCGATCAATGAGCAACTCGACCAGTTGTCTACGTTGAGCGAACTCCAGATTTTCCAGCGTGGGTTGAAGACACTGGCAAAAAGCCTGAATGTTTTCAGCCAACTTCAAGGTATCAATTCGATTTTGGGCTTGGATATCAAGTTGGCGTAATTGTTGGTTTAAACCCTTCTGGGTTTGGGATAACTCCTGATGTTTCCGTTCAAATTCATCACGACCGATGACTTCCGCCAGGTATACATCTAGTAAGCGAATCTGTTGCCGTTCTAATTGGGCTAATGCTTGGTGAACCGTTTTCCGCCGGGCCTGGAGAACTTGGGGCAACCATTCACCACTGCGCGCTCGTTCCAATTCATGGGCAATCACGGACGGGTCATTGATGATATGGCATAGGTCTTGCCAGACAAGTTCATCCAAGGCCTTGGCCGGGGCATAACGAGCGGTACAACGCTGACCTTTGGCTTGCCGCAGGGTATCGGAACGACCGCGACACACATAATAATGGTAACGTTTGTTGGTAAAGCGCCCTGTTGCCGCCAATCGGCACTGGGCACAGCTGACCAAACCGCGTAGTAGATATTCATGCTTCTTGTTATTGCGACGAGCCATCTGTTTGTTTTTATCCAAGCGTGCCTGTGCGGCATCAAAGGTCTCTTGGCTGATGATAGCTGGAACGGGAATGGCAATCCACTCTTCCTCCGGCGTTGGTCGTATGCTGATGCCCGACCCAATCGGTTGCAAAGCCGATTTGCGTTGATGAGCTGGTACCGGTCGGGTCCGTCCGCTGTAGGCTGTGCCTGCATATGCTGGCGAGCGCAAAATGCCCCGAATCGTGGCCACATTCCAGCGTACGCCGCCACGTGGGGTGGGGATCCCTTGCTCACTCAATTGTTTGGCCACCCA
>Ga0111142_1162_pt1 | contig 9970 bp, 8 predicted proteins | sample DeeMarSeWOR28_12_FD_80398 | JGI IMG/M metagenome (GOLD analysis project Ga0111142, IMG submission 80398) | Anaerolineae bacterium SG8_19 | reverse complement strand
TTGATAATTGACACAGCCGCTGAAGAGAATATACCCCTTCAAATCTCATCGTATTCAGTGGGTGGTTCGACTGATGGTTCAAAAATCCATTTACATGGTATTGGCGTTCCTACCATCGTTCTTGGCGTTCCAACCCGCCACATTCACAGTCATGGTGGTATCATACACCGAGACGATTATGAGAATGGCGTTAAGTTGCTTACGGAGGTTGTCGCCCGGTTGGATGGCGATACGGTAAAAGGCCTCGCCGGCTAAATATCAGTAGCCAATGACAAACTACGAGGAGGTTAGTGAATGACGACTATTGCTCCAGGATATGAAAATATCGCTGATTCCTTGCTAAAGCAGGTCGAAGGTTTTGAAAAGAAAGTCGAGGCGCGAAGCGTTGGTACAGTTATCTCAGTAGGGGATGGTATTGCGCTGGCCGATGGTCTGGCGGAGGTTAGAGCCAGCGAAATCGTTGAGTTCTCCAATGGTGTTGCTGGCGTAGCCCTGAACCTGGAGCCTGATAGTATTGGAATCGTGGTGATGGGCGATTATACGGGGATCGGAGTTGGAGATGAGGTGCGAACCACCGGCCGCATCGCTTCAGTTCCAGTAGGGAATGCCATGATCGGCCGGGTAATCGACCCGTTAGGCCAGCCATTGGATGGCAAGGGCCCGATTAACACATCTAAGGTCCGGCCTATCGAGAGAATCGCTCCGAGTGTAATCGAGAGAAAGGGCGTTGATACACCGGTACAAACCGGAATTCTTTCCATCGACGCCATGTTCCCCATCGGCCGGGGCCAACGGGAATTGATCATCGGTGACCGGCAGACCGGAAAGACGGCGATTTGTTTGGACACGATTGTCAACCAAAAGGGGAAAGACCTCATTTGTATTTACGTGGCCATTGGCCAGCGCGTTGGGCAGGTGGCCCAGGTTGTCGCTTCTCTGGAAAAGCACGGGGCCATGGACTATACCATCGTCGTTCTTGCAGGAGCCTCAGAGCCTGCACCATTGCAATACTTCGCACCTTATGCAGGCTGTACCATTGGCGAGGAGTTCATGGATCAAGGTTTGGATGCCTTGGTAATCTATGATGATCTTTCAAAACATGCCTGGGCCTACCGGGAGATGTCCCTTATCCTGCGACGTCCGCCGGGCCGCGAAGCCTATCCCGGCGACATATTTTCCCTCCATAGCCGTTTGCTCGAACGTGCCGTTCGGCTCCGCGACGATTACATTATCGTTGCCAAGGGCACTCAGGTTACTCAGAATACCGAAGGGGTAGATGGTAAGCTTTATTTTGGTAATCATGATTTGCCTAAGGCGACGGAAGCTTTGGAGGCCATGGAAGACAAGGATAATTACGAAATTGTCAAAGTTCCTGGCACCGGTGGCTCTTTAACTGCACTACCCATCATCGAGACGCTTCTTGGTGACGTGTCGGCCTATATCCCAACAAACGTGATTTCTATCACTGATGGCCAGCTTTTCCTGGAGACAGACCTGTTTAATGCTGGTCAGCGCCCGGCCATTAACACGGGTCTTTCTGTTTCCCGGGTTGGAAGTGACGCCCAACGAAAAGCGATGAAAAGAGTGGCTGGGGGATTGAAGGCCGATCTGGCTCAATATCGGGAACTAGCCGCTTTTGCTCAATTCGGTTCTGATTTAGACAGGGCGACACAGCGCCAGCTTGATCGTGGTGCCCGACTTATGGAACTGCTCAAACAGCCCCAATATATGCCAGTATCCCTGGACCACGAAGTGATGTTTATCTATGCTGGTACGCGTGGCTACCTTGACAAAGTACCAGTGGATAGTGTTTCCGAGTGGAGCCAGGATTTCTTGCGCTATATGGACACGGCTCATCCGGCCGTTGGTCAGGCGATTAGGGAGTCGTTCGACTTTAGTATGGAAACTGAAGAAGCGTTGAAACAGGCTATCTCTGACTTCAACGCAAGTTGGTCTGGCTAAAGGAGTGCCTTTTGGCTACTGAACGCGAACTCAACAAACGCATCCGCAGCATTCGCAATATCTCTCAGGTCACGAGTGCGTTGGCGGCCGTTTCGGCGGCCAAGGCCAGCAAAGCTCAGCACCAGGTTATCGCCACGAGAGCCTACGCAGGTAAGGCCTTCGAGATTTTGATAAATTTAGCCTCTCAACCAGGAGTTGACGGCAATAACGCCCATCCCCTGCTTACTTCGAGGTCTGAGATCAAGAATTCGGCCTTAATCCTGATCACTGGCGATCGCGGTTTAGCTGGTGCGTATAACGCCAATATCGTTGCCCAAGCTGAACAATTCATACAGGCCATCCCCACGCCGGTAGAGGTGATTGCCGTCGGTCGCAAGGGACAAGATTTGATGATACGCCGCGGATACAATTGTACGGCTACTTTCGAAGGAATACCTGATGAACCTTCGTTATTGGATATTTCGCCAATCGCTCGGGTAGCAATTGACGATTTTCTGCAAGGCAAGGTAGACGACGTATTTATCGCCTACACCGACTTTATCAGCCTGGTAAACCGGGTACCTAGTGTGAAACAATTATTACCCCTTAAGCCGCTGGACCTGGAAGCAATGGCTGTCTCTGAGTATGTTGAGCACGTCGATACGGCTGGGGCAACTGAACTCGTCTACGATTATGAACCGGGTCCGGCAGTTTTGTTGAACACCATTGTTCCCCGTTTCACCGAACTACAAATTTATCAATCCATTCTCGAAGCGAAGGCCAGCGAACACAGCGCGCGCATGGTGGCCATGAACAATGCCACTGATAATGCAGCGGAACTGATCGATTACCTGATATTAGAGAGAAACAAAGCCCGCCAAACAAGCATAACCAGCGAGATTCTGGATATAGTCGGCGGGGCAGAAGCCCTGGCCAAAGCATGAATGGTGACTCTGAAAGCTCGATCAACCTTTAGATTTGATGATTTCTGACTGATTCTTGGAGGTTTGTTATATGGCAATAGGCAAAGTAAGGGCTATTCGAGGCGTTGTCGTAGACGTCGAGTTTCCTGAAGGCGAGTTACCGGAGATTTACGAATCTCTGGAGATTGAACGCCCCGATGGCCGCCTTGTGCTGGAGGTGCAACAGCACCTGGGTGGAGGCATGGTAAAAACCGTAGCGATGGATTCGACCGATGGGCTTCAACGTGGAGTGGACGTGGTCGCAACTGGTGCGCCGATTAAAGTGCCAGTTGGCCCAGTGTCCCTGGGCCGCATCTTTAATATTGTCGGAGAGGCCATTGACGGCATGCCAACGCCCATATCGGATACTTATTATCCCATCCACCGGCCGGCGCCTGAATTTCAAGAGCAGTCTACCGTAGCCGAAACGTTTGAGACCGGTCTGAAAGTTATTGACTTGATTGCTCCACTGCTCAAGGGAGGAAAGACCGGTGTATATGGTGGTGCAGGGGTGGGCAAGACCGTCATGATCTCAGAATTGATTCGTTCGGTAGCAACTGCCCACGAAGGTGTTTCTGTCTTTGCTGGCGTCGGTGAACGTACCAGAGAAGGCACCGACATGTACTACGAACTGCAAGATTATGGCGTGCTGGACTCTGTAGCCATGGTCTTTGGGCAGATGAACGAACCTCCCGGCGTTCGGCTGCGAGTGGCCTTGACCGGTCTGGCTATGGCCGAGTATTTCCGTGACGAGGGACGCGACGTACTTCTATTCATCGACAATATCTTCCGTTATGTTCTGGCTGGTTCGGAAATGTCGGCGTTACTTGGGAGAATGCCCAGCGCGGTAGGATACCAGCCAACGCTGGCGGCTGAGATGGGTATGTTGCAAGAACGGATTACTTCCACCAAAACCGGTTCGATCACCTCGATGCAGGCTATTTATGTGCCAGCCGACGACTATTCGGATCCGGCGCCGGTAGCTACCTTCGCCCACCTGGATGCCAGCATCACCCTGGAACGAAGTGTCTTTGCCAAAGGTATCTTTCCAGCCGTAGACCCCTTATCCTCCTCCAGCCGGGCCTTGCAAATTGATGTTGTAGGCGAAGAACATTATCGTACCGCCCGGGAGGTCAAGCAGGTCTTGCAGACCTATAACGATCTACAGGATATCATCGCCATCCTTGGCATTGACGAATTGAGCGAAGATCAAAAGATCTTGGTGGCCAGAGCGCGAAAGATCGAACGATTCTTAGGCCAGCCCATGTTCGTGGCCGAAAAATTCCATGGTTTGAACGGCGAGTACGTGCCGACCAGGGAGACAGTCCGTGGTTTCAGGGAAATCCTGGATGGCAAGCATGATGATTTACCTGAACAGGCTTTCTTTATGGTGGGCACGATCGATCAGGCGGTAGAGAAAGCGGAACGGCTACGAGCCGAAGTCTAATTACTCACGAGTGCTCCAATGCCTATTCAATGTGATATTGTTACTCAAGAACGAACTGTATTTAGCGAGCAAGTTGACTACGTCAGCTTGCCAGGGGTGGAAGGAGTAATGGGCATCTTACCTAACCACGCTCCTTTGCTCACAGCCCTGCAATTTGGTGAGGTCATGGTTCGCCAGGAAAAAGATGAACAATATTTTGCTATTGGCGGGGGATTCGCCGAGGTTCAGCCGGATCATGTGATTATCTTAGCCGATTCGGCCGAACAGGCTGAAGAAATTGACCTGGAGCGGGCAGAACAGTCGCGTATGAGAGCCGAAGAATTGATGAAGGAAGGTGTTTCGGTAGATGCTGCCCGCTACGCGCAAATCGAAGCAGCCTTAAGACGAGCCCAGATACGCATTGATGTCAGCATGAAACGAACTGGCAGACAGCCTCGCCGGCGAAGGGGCATGGCTGACCTTAGAAAAGAAGAAGAGGAAGAGAACTAAAGTTGGCCCTTTTTACGCCATACATCGCCATCGATCTTGGCACGATCAATGTTTTGGTCCATGAACAGGGTCGCGGAGTTGTCCTACAGGAACCGTCAGTCGTTGCTATCCGCGAGGATGACGACAAGACCACCATCGTTGAAGTCGGCCGGGCTGCCCGCGAGATGTATGGTCGCACTCCCGAAGAGATCGAGGTCATGCGGCCGTTGCGCGATGGGGTCATCGCCGATTACTTCGTCACTGAGGCCATGTTGCGTTACTTCATCGAAAAAGTCTCTGGTCGTTTCCATTTACGCCGTCCAGTAGTGATGATCAGCGTTCCTTATGGCGTGACCAGTGTGGAACGTAGAGCGGTGAAGGAGGCCGCTCTGGCGGCCGGTGCTCGAGAAGTACACTTAATCCCCGAACCGCTGGCGGCAGCGATTGGGGCTGGCCTGCCGGTTGGGACGCCAACGGGTAACATGATCGTCGACTTAGGTGGTGGTTCAACGGAGGCGGCCGTGGTGTCCATGAATGGCATCGTCTGTGCCGAATCAGTCCGTGTCGGCGGCGTTCACCTGGATGAAGCCATCATCAATTACACTCGCAAGAAATACAATCTGGTTATAGGTGAACCAACGGCTGAGGAGATGAAGATCAAGATCGGATCGGCTCGAGATTTAGAAGAGCGGCTGGAGATGAATGTTCAAGGCCGGGACCAGATTGGAGGCTTGCCCAAGACCATTATTGTGAGTTCCCGTGAAGTGGCTGAGGCGATAGAGGAACCCTTGGCGGCTATCACACACGTCGTCCGGGCTGTTTTGGCCAAGACACCGCCAGAGCTGGCGGCCGATATCATCGACCGGGGCATGGCCCTAACTGGTGGGGGTGCTCTCTTAAGAGAGGTGGACACCTTACTGACAGAGGAAGCTGGCGTACCGGCTTATGTGGCCGATAATCCGATTGCCTGCACAGCCATAGGAGCTGGTAAGGCCCTAGAAGAACTGCCCATCCTACAGCGAAGTATCCCCAACATCTAACCATTATATTCAAAAGGACCCGCACATTTCCAAGCGCGGGTCTTTTAAATATTCGCAATATCGACAAGGCTCAGGGCTCCAAATAATAAGTCATTCGTTGAAGCAGGATGACCGGGTCACTGTAGCGGACCTGGACACCGGCCGGCGCTTTCAGATTGATCGGGGCATAACTCAGAATAGACTTGATGCCAGCTTCCACCAGTATATCGGCGATCTCTTGGGCAGCCGAAGCAGGTACAGCGACGATGGCCATTTGAACCTCTTCTCGGCGAACGAGGTCATCCAGCTCCCTGATGTCGCGCACTTCCATGTTATTCATCTGTATCCCAATTTTGTCTGGATCGTTATCAAATATCCAATTGATGTGGAAGCCACGGTGCTTAAAACCCTGATAATGAGCGAGAGCATGGCCGAGGTATCCGGCACCAACCAATACAACCGGCCAATCGTGATCTAAATGCAAGATCTGGCGCAATTGTTCGATCAAATATTTGATGTGATAACCTGTACCTTGTTTTCCAAACTCGCCGAAATGGGATAAGTCCTTCCGAATTTGGGCTGAGCTGATCCCCAGCCTTGACCCCAATTCTTGGGAAGATGTCGTGACCTTATCCCCCTCTTCGTCCATGTAAACCAAGGCACGTAAGTATATTGGTAGGCGTCCAATTACGATATCGGGAATGTCATTAGCCACGTTCGGCTGTCCTCCCACTTCATATTATTGCAAGATGGGCATTTACTGGCTTTAAGCCCGTTCGTGCGAGTTTTGACATTTTAACACAAGGGTATAGGCGTAGCAAACGCATGTTCCATATTTCACAACATGGTTCCTTCTTTCGTTTAGGAAGAATTTAAGCTTTGGTCGGCCCTTGACTGCGACTCATACTTCATCATTAGCGGTCCATAGTGATTGTATGGGATCAATCGTAATCGATTTGCCAGCCATTATCCTCTGCTATTAATGAGCAACACCGCTCGGCGACGGCCGATATGGTTAACAATGGATTGGCACCCAGAGATCGAGGAATGACTGCCCCATCACAGACGAATAATCCATCATGAACGGCAGTACCATTTGCACCAGAAAACACCTGTCCTTTATGGTTGACCACGCCCTGACTGGCATCTTCGCCCATAATGCAACCACCGAGGGGATGGGCCGTGACCATGTTCTTCGACGGCAACATCCGCCAGGCGGGATTCTCGACAATCGTGCCGCCAATAGCTTGGGTGGCTTCGGCCAGGTAAGCATTGATCAAACGCACGAAGGATTGCCGGCCGATGTCGGGCCAGATGATACGGATGCGATCGTTCACCAAATTAAGTTGTCCCCCGCTATCGTCATGGCTCATAACCAGATATATCTGGCTATGCAGAACGGCACCATGATACGCACCGCGAATCATACTGATCCACTTGCGGGCCAATTCACGGATCTGGTCGGCTAATCCGCGATCGGTGTCTTCGCCCACTAACCTGGCTGCCTTGGCCAGGGCGACCGGCAATCCCTTGGCCAGAGAACCTGGCAAAGATCCCTCTTCGATAACCACGCCCTGGTTTACATCCAGCTTTTTACGGAGATCGATGACGCTAGTGATGGTAGGTCCCACAGGCTTTATCTTACCCGGTTTTTGCCTGCCAAAGCCAACGCTATTTACCGGCCGGTCGGCATTGTAGGCAATGCCACCCACATCGCCGTTGCCAGAGAAGCCCTTTCCCAACTTCTCTGATAAGGATAAGCCGGTCATTTGGGAACGTAAGAGGATCTCCGTTGAACCCAGCGTTCCGGCAGCCAAAATGACGATGTCGGCCCCGACCGAGGCTAATGGTCCGTCAAAGGTTTCCTGGTCTTCTTCAAGTACCTGATAGCGTAGGCGCCAGTGGTCGTCGTGGCGCTCGATCCTACGCACGGAGATCTGACAATAAATCTCCGCCCCATGGTTCCTGGCATCGGGCAGGTAGTTCATTAAGGTCGTGTTTTTGGCCCAATAGTTGCATCCGGAAATACAGTCGCCACAAAGGACGCAGGCTCGTTGCTCAACGCCCACATGATTGACGCCATTCTCAAAGGTGACGTTGATCGGTAACCGGTAACAATCGGCTCCTATTGCGGCGGCTGATAGCTCCAGGCTTTCAGCTTTAGCCAGGCTCGGGAAATCCTGCGGGTATGGAACTGGCTTAAGCATCGCCTCTGCTCGTTGATAACCATCCTCCAGCAAATTATCCAGGTCATCTCGCAAGGCTTGCGGCCAGCGAGGATCGTCAAAAACGCGGGGATCCGGGCGCAGGGAAACGTTGGCGTTAATCAACGAAGTGCCCCCTAACCCACAACCTACCAAGATGGTCATGGTGTCGTTTATGTGGAAGTCATAAAGCGCAGTTTGTTTACCGAGATGTTCTGAAGGCAAATTGGTCTGGATTTCAGGCAAGGTCTCGATTTCGTCATTGGGATATTCGCCCGGGTGCCGTTCCACGCCCCGTTCTAAGAGGCAAACCTGTTGTCCTGCTCGTGCCAGGCGTGATGCTGCAATAGCGCCACCGTAACCCGAACCAACCACGACCACTTTGTAATGTTCTTTTATCTCATGAATGGGTGATGACAAACGATGCATAGTCCAAAACCTCCTCAATTTGAGCGACTGAAAGCAAAATTCGACTACCCTAGACTACCCCGGCAGGCAATGATGTGACGATGGTAGCCATTGTTGGCAAGGGTAACAGAGATGATAAAGATGCGGGGTGCACATGTCAAGAGTCTTTGATTCTGGATGCCCTTGAATTACACTTCGCTTATGCACCTGGCCATCAACGCTTACTTCTGGAACCGGCCGAACACGGGCAGTGGCCAATATACACGCCAGTTAGTTTATCATCTCGACCGCCTGGTGAGGGATTTGGAGATCACTTTGATCTATCCGCAACTTTCTGGCCAACATATCCCGCAAGATGTGCCACCGGACGTCAACATCAAGTGCCTGCCCCTGTCAGCCGGCCACCTGGGAAAAGTGTACTTCGAACAAATAACCTTTCCTCGTGCTTGTCGGAACATCGGGGCTGATATCGCTCACGTGCCATATTGGGGGTCTCCGCTCCAATCGCCAGTACCGCTGGTGGTAACGGTTCACGACGTGACGACGCTCATTGTGCGGGAGTACCGGCGTGAGATTAACGCCCGTCTGTACAATGCATTGGTTAGCGCCAGTGCCAAAGCCGCCGGTCACATCATCACAGATTCTCAAGCCAGTAAAAGGGACATCGTTAACCATTTGGCTGTCCTTGAGCAAAATGTGACAGTCATATACCTGGCAGCCAGTTTGGCCTATAAACCACAGCAAGAACTATTGGTGGATATGACCATTCTCAAGAAGTACGATTTGCCAGACCTTGTTCTGGCTGGAAGAAAACCACAAGAAGCCTCGAATCGCTATCCCGATTACGAAGGCCTTATCAATAAGTTGGATCTCGAAGATCATATTCATTGGGCTGGCTATATAGACGAGGAGGATAAGCCAGCCGTCTACCGGGCGGCCAGTAGTTTTGCCTTTGTCAGTCGTAATGAGGGATTTGGCCTGCCGCCGCTGGAAGCCATGTCTTGTGGTGTGCCGGTGGTAACCAGCAACTGTAGTTCTTTGCCGGAGGTAATCGGCGATGCTGGCTTCACCCTCGATCCCGACGACGAGCGCCAGATTGCGGGCTCGATCATCGCTACCATTGTCCAGGAGGATCTGGCGGCCAATCTAAGGCAAAAAGGACTAGCGCAGGCAGCCAACTTTTCCTGGGAAAAGACGGCCACGGAGACGCTGATGGTCTATGATCAGTTAGTAGGCCAATAAAACAAGTGATTGTCGAATCCGATCACTTTTTTAGAATGATCGGTAAGTATACTTCCCCTGGACCACCGGTCATCACGGTTACAACAACTGGAGCCCCCCAGGCTGTTACTCCTTCGGACGAGCTTACGCTGTAATCGTCGTTGACGATCTCATTGCCGCCATCCACAGTGACTCGGAAGGTGAAGGTTTTGCTCTCTTCATGGGCAAGGATTGGCCATTGCCATTGCACCTGATCGCCAACTAATTGGCCAGCCAGATTGGCACTACCGGCCGCGTATG
>Ga0111142_1117_pt1 | contig 10508 bp, 7 predicted proteins | sample DeeMarSeWOR28_12_FD_80398 | JGI IMG/M metagenome (GOLD analysis project Ga0111142, IMG submission 80398) | Anaerolineae bacterium SG8_19 | reverse complement strand
GTGAAACCCAAAGCTTCAGGCGAAGCTGCCCATGTATTGCCATCGCCAACTAAGACGACGGATGGTTGAGACCAGGCGGTTTGTAGTCGAATCAGGGCATCGTCCCTGGACAGCCCACCAAGGAACACCCCGTACACTTCAACGCCGGGCATGATCCTATCGCCCTTCAACCATATGGCCAGGCCACTTCCGGCCGAGATCGTACAAACCAGCAACAGAATGAGGGCGAAGGACAGGATCAATGTCCAGGTGTAATTGGCTGGCTTTGGCCGGGCGGGTATCCAGACGTCAACCGGATATCCTGTATCGACGGCCGGCTGGTAGGATTTCGCTCGGGGCGAAATTTTTTGATAGACGTTCGGCGGTCTTCGTGTATTTGGCATCATCATCTAAACGTTCATTATAGACGATTAGTTCCACAATGATTGACGATCGTTCGGCTATTACCTGCTGTTTTATCTACTATTAGGGGATATTCGGCTCGGCCAGACAATTCTTATATCAATGCTTAGCAGGTGAAGCAGGAACTTTTTCGTTTTCCCCTTTGATCTCTACGGAATGCTTTTCGCCTTCCTCGACGATCAAGATCAGAATGCTCAGCCTATTAATTGACAGTCACATAATTTGCTATTCTAATGCCAGAAATTCCTGACCGGTCAGTCGATCTTCGATACGATGCCAGATCTGATCGAGATGGGTCTCGTCCTGGACATAATTCAGGTTATTTGTATCGACGGTCAGCACAGGACACAAACGAAAGCCAGAAACCCAGGCATCGTAGAGCTCGTTTAATTGAGCCAGATATTCATCGGTGATGGTTTGTTCGTAACCACGGCCGCGATGGCCAATTCGTCGCCGCAATGTAGTGACTGAGGCCTGGAGGTAGACCACGAGATCGGGCGGTCGTAACAAGGTGGCCAATGTTTCATACAGATCCAGGTAACAACGCCAGTCACGCTGGCTTAGATATCCTTGCCGGTAAAGGTTTCGTGCAAAAACTTCTGCATCCTCATATACGCTCCGATCTTGAATGACAGAACTGTTTTTCTGGAGCAAGTTGTGATGCTGCCGCAGGCGGCGAGAGAGGAAAAATACCTGGGAATGAAAGCTCCAGCGGCGCATATCTTCGTAAAAATCGGCCAGGTACGGGTTTTCGGTTACCGCTTCATATACAGGCTCCCAGTCAAGACGCTCGGCCAGAAGCCTGGTCAGGGTAGACTTCCCCACCCCGATATTACCGGCGATGGTGATGAAATAATTGGCCATATCCCACCTTCAAGAATTGCTGGACGAATAAGATGAACAGGATTTTGGCCCCACCAAAGGTTGGACATAGGACCACCAAGAGATTGTATCCTAAGTGACCGTCACTTTCGAAAGTGACGGTCACTTTTTATTTAATTGTAAGCATGACTGTATGGGGTTCACCTACGTAGTTTCCATCCCACCGAACCACGATTAGGCGTAGTAGATAATCGCCAGGTTGTAGAGCATCGGCGTGTAATGTCTCCAGGGTGCCGTTTATCACCGGTGTGTTACTTGTCTCACCCAGGGTCACCCATTGGGGGTTTTGTAAGTCGCCCATACCCAACTCGAGCTTGTAAAATTGCACTTTTTGGGGGTCGAATTCGGCTGTGCCAATAATAGGGATGACTCCACTGACCGAATCACCTGATTTCGGGCTGGTAATTCGCCACACGGCTGGGATATTCGGATCGCGAGCAGCCGCCAGAAGTTCCTCCGTACAAGTCTCGGCCGGCATTATTGGCAGATTATGCTCCAATGCCCACTCGTGGGCTGATTTCAGGCTCTCTTGGTTGCGGGGTGGTGATAAGAAGAGCGTGGGCAAAGCATCGGCCGGCAACAGGCTCTCCTCTGTTCCTTCAGAAAAGTGGCAATAGATCTGGCTAGGTAAAATATCTTCGCCCACCGAGACTTGCAGATTTTCAGGAACGGTCGGCATCGGCACGGACGGAACTATCCATACCCCAGGATCGATCTCGATCCATTCGACAGCCTCCGCGTTAGAAAGAGTTTCAGGAACCGGCCCTCCTTCATCGGCCAGAAACCATTCTGAATCAGTAAGATTGCATTCCGTAGAGCCGATTGTTATTGAAGCCAGGTCACAGATTTCTCTACGTTCCAACCCGGGTGGGGGCACGAATTCGCTCGGAGGTTGAGCAACAGCATTACCAAGGACATTCATGAGATCGTAGTCACTGTATACAGCCTGCATAAATGCCGACCACAGGGGAGCAGCGCCGGTTAACCCGCTGACATTTAGCATCTCGCTATTGTCCGTGTTGCCGGTCCAAACGCCGACTACTAGCCCAGGTGTATAGCCGACAGTCCAATTATCCCGGAAGTCATTGGTGGTTCCCGTCTTGGCAGCGGCCGGGAACGGTAAGTCAAGGGGATTCTGGTTACCCATGGCTGGTACGCGAGCTCGATCGTCGTCCAGTATATCGCTAATCAGAAAGGCGACCCGCGGATCCAATACTGGCTCTGGCTCCGGCGCCTGGTATTCAAACAGGACCTCGCCCTGGCTATTTTCGACTTTTAAAATGGTTACGGGTGGAACTCGATAGCCCCCATTAGCCAGGGTGGCATAGGCGCCGGTGAGTTCCAGGGGCGTTACTTCACCGCCACCTAGCGTCAAAGACAGGCCGTACCGCCCAGGATCGGCCTGAAAAGAGCTAATGCCCATCCGGCCAGCCACTTCGACGAGCCGTTCAACGCCAATGTCCTGCAGCAGCAGGACGGCCGGTACATTGTAACTGTTGGCTAAGGCATCACGCACCCGTACCGGACCATGGAAGCGGTTGTCGTAGTTAACGGGCGAATAAGTCGTGCCGTCGAATTGGCTATAATCAACCGGTACGTCCCATAAGATATCGGCTGCCGTCCAGGCCGGTCCGGCACCATCCGGCGTAGGTGAAAATGCGGCCGCGTATGTCAAAGGCTTGATGGCACTGCCCGGTTGTTGGGCAGACAGGGCGACGTTGACATTTCCATCAATACCCTCATCCCGATAGTCCAGGCTGCCCAACATGGCCAGTATCTCGCCGGTTCCCGGTTTGATAGCCAGCAGCGAGGCATTGGTCAGGTTGTGTTCAGGTCCAACTCGGGAAACATGCTGGCGGGCTAAAAATTCAGCCAATCGCTGGTAGCCCATATCCAACGTAGTGGTCACCTGGAGCCCTCCATTGGCGACGACATCCGGTCCAAATTGCTCTTCCAGGATCTGCCGGACGTATACGGAAAAATGCGGTGCTTTCAGGCTCACTTCCTGGGGAATGAAGTTAAGTGGTTCCAGATAAGCTGCTTCAGCCTCTCTCTGGTTGATGTATCCTTCACTTACCATAAGGTTCAAAACTAACCACTGTCGCTGCTTAGCAGCATCATAGTTATTCAATGGATCGAGCTCGATAGGGCTTTGAGGTAGAGCAGCAAGTAAGCTGGCCTCGGCAAGACTGAGATCGGAGGAAGGCTTGCCAAAATAGGTTTGGGCGGCCGCCTCAACACCGTAAGCCAGATTCCCGTAATAGATTTCATTCAAGTACAATTCCAGGATCTCATCCTTGCTGTACCTCTTGTTCATCAACCAGGCCAGGATCGCTTCTTTCGTCTTTCGGCTATAGCTAATCGACGTGCGCTCCTCATAGTCAAAAGCAATGTGCCGTACCAACTGTTGGGTAATGGTGCTTCCCCCTTGTGGCCGATCGGCCGGATTGCGCAGGTTGGCGATCAGGGCTGCCACCAAAGACGGGGCATCGAGGCCGATGTTCTCATAAAATGTGTCATCCTCCGTGGCTATAGTGGCATTGATCAAGTCCTGAGGGATATTCTCCAAAGGCACCTGGGTCCGTTTACCTTCGCCGAAGATCTCCCACAATAACTGGCCATTTCGATCTTTGATGCGGGTCGTCTCAAACGTTTCGCGACTGCCGACCGAATCGAGAGCAGCGATCCCATCCTCAATTTCGGCTGATAGGCCAGTGTAGATGACCATCCCCGTGATAGCGACCCCGGCAAATACTATCACAGCCAGGAGAAGCACGCTGCCCAGAAAAAAGGTGCTTAGGCAACCGCATCCCCGGCAACCGCGTTGTCTTTCAGGCACTCGGTAAACGATATCAACAGGCTGTGTTGGCTGATCCTGAACCATTTATTCCTCAAATCGAGCGATAAAGAGCCCCTATTGCCAAAGGACTACCATTGAGAACCTGGAAGTTAGCGGCAATTGACTCTTTGCTGATGCTTATTTAAATATAGTCTACAGGTAAAATTTATTACTTGCCCTGTGTTAAGGTGACGTTTAGTTAACGCATTCCTAACATCGCCATGCGTAAGGTTGTCAAGCCAGTGCCTGCGACCTGTTAATAAATATAACGATCAAATTGCGAGTTTGGTTCCGGATTGGCTCCCATTTCATTTGAATATTCGGTTTTCGAGCAAATTGCCATTTCAGGAGATAAGCCCTAACTGGCGGCCGACACTAGCCATAATATCCAAGGCGCAGTCCAGTTGCTTATCGGTGTGGGTAGCCATGTAACTGGTGCGCAACAAAGATTGACCAGGTGGTACGCCAGGGGAAACGACGGGATTCGTGTAAAGCCCACGCTCAAATAGTAGTTTCCAGGTTAGGAACGTGGGTTCATTCTCGCCAATAATGACCGGGATAATGGGCGTTTGCGTATTTCCGGTATTGAATCCAAGGTTCTTTAATCCGCTCAACATCTTGTTTCCGTTATCCCACAATTGTTCGACGTGTTGGGGCTCTGTTTCCATTATCTCCAGAGCAGCCATCACGGTCATCACGTTAGGTGCAGGCAAACTAGCGCTAAAGATAAGAGACCGGGCATGGTGTTGGATATAATGAATGATCTCCTCATCGCCGGCGATGAATCCACCAATTGAGGCGAAGGATTTACTGAAGGTCCCCATGATCAGATCCACTTCGTCGGTCAAACCAAAATGGGCAGCTGTGCCACGGCCATTTCCCAAGACGCCTAACGAATGGGCGTCGTCCACATAAATGCGAGCACCATATTTCTGGCACAATGGAATAAGCTGTGGCAAATCGGCGATATCTCCCCCCATGCTGAATACGCCATCGACGACGACAAGTATTCCGGAATCATCAGGTATTTTCTGCATGATGAATTCTAAATGGTCCAGGTCACCATGTCGAAAGCGTTTCATCTTACCCATGCTCAAGCGGCAGCCATCGACGATACTGGCATGGTTATCCTTGTCTATGATTACAAAGTCGTTTGGTCCTACCAGGGCCGAAATGGCACCCAGATTCACCTGCATACCCGTGCTGAATACTAAAGCGGCTTCTTTGCCGACGAATGCCGCCAGACGTCTTTCCAGGTCCTGGTGGAGCTTGAGCGTTCCGTTGAGAAAACGAGAGCCGGTACAACTTGTGCCAAATTTCTCAATACCTTCGATAGCGGCCGCACGCACTTTTGGGTGTGTGGTTAATCCCAGATAGTTGTTTGACCCAATCATGATGACTTTACGACCATTGACTGTTACTTCGGTTCCTTCCGTATCATCCAAGGGAACGAAGTAAGGGTATAAACCGGCATCCATCGCCTCGCGGGCGGCTGTAAAATGACCGCACTTCTCAAAGATGTCCATCCTCATCTCCTTAGCGATTGGGGTTAGTTGAACACGTTTCCAGGTTCGCTTGACGAACGTTTTGGCTGGCCAAGACTCGCGAAAGAACAAGGCTTGCTGGATGAACGTATCGAAGAATATCTAGCACCAGATCGTTTGGGCGGATTGTATGACTTGGCGTGGCGCAAGTCAAGCTAAGCCGTTACCAGAGCTGAGTAATATTAGAAGGCATCTACCGTTTTTCTGGCAATATATTTTGTCAAGGTTTCATGGTTGCGATCGCTTCAGAACAAAATTAGGAATATTGCTTGGCCCAATATGGCGTGCTATAATGTAAACGTTGTCAGCTTCATCGGCTGAATGCAACGGCAATTGACTAATAGCTCGATGGAAAGTGGGCACCCCCCACTTTTTTGTTTTGTAACGGAGAGTTGGATTGGGCATATGAAAAGCGAATTCATGTTAGCTTTCAATGAGATCTGCGAAGCACGCGGTCTTTCGAAGGATGTGGTCATCGAGGCTTTGAAAACAGCCTTGGTTTCCGCTTATCGACGAAACACGAACATCAGCAATACTCAAGAGGTCATTGTTGAGATCGACCAGCGAACAGGAGAACCCACCATTTACGCTGAAAAAGAGGTCGTGGATTCGGTGTTTACGCCCGAGACTGAGGTTTTGCTGTCTGTGGCTACTCGTAGCGGGTATCCGGATGCCACCATTGGCGATACAGTCATGATGGACAGCACACCGGAAAACTTTGGCCGGATCGCAGCTCAAACTGCCAAACAGGTTATCCTGCAACGGGTGCGTGAAGCGGAAAGGGAAAAATTGTACGAGGATTTCTCCGCCCGTGAGGGTGAAATCGTAAATGGCACAGTACAAAGCGTTAGCGGACAAAATATCACCATTGGCCTTGGGCGGACGGAAGCAGTCCTTCCTCGGAGCCAACAAGTTCCCAGCGAACGATATCGGGCCCATGACAAGATCCGGGTTTATGTCTTGGAAGTTAGGCGCACGAATCGAGGTCCTCAAATCATCGTCAGCCGGAACCATCGCAACCTTCTGCGCCGCCTTCTGGAGCTCGAAGTACCGGAGATTTACAATGGCCAGGTTGATATCAAAAGCATCGCTCGCGAAGCCGGAGCCCGTTCAAAAGTAGCCGTCATGGCCATGCAGCCTGGCATCGACCCGGTAGGCGCTTGTGTAGGAATGCGCGGCGTCCGAATTCAGAGCATTGTTCGAGAACTAAACGAAGAGAAAATAGATGTTATCGAATGGGATCCGGACCAAAAAACCTTCATTGCCAAAGCACTTAGCCCGGCCCGCGTCTCGCAGGTATTTCTCGAAGATCACCCCGACGAGGGAATGACAGCCAGCGTTATCGTGCCGGATGATCAATTGTCTCTGGCCATCGGTCGTGAAGGACAGAACGCTCGTTTAGCTGCGAAGTTGACTGGATGGCGTATCGACATCAAGAGCCTTACAGAAGCTGCTGCTGAATCGCTGAACAACCTCGATCACCAGGCCGTTCAATCGGCTGCAACCATAAATGAGGAGTTGATCGGACAGGTTGAGTTGGTACTGGCCAAGAAATCTGCTAACCGCCCAATCACCTCAGAAGATTTCTTGGTCCTTAACCGTCTGGTATCTGGTGTTGAAGGTCGAATCGTGGCCGCACGCGCCGTCGAATTTGAGCGCATCAACAAAGCTCGTTTGATGGCTCGCAAAACTGTGCCTGCACAAGCCTGGGAAGTTTCCGTTTCGGAATTAGATATGACTCCCCGTGTCCAAAATCTACTTGAGGAAAGTAATATATCGACGCTGGGCGACCTCATGATGTATTTAGAAATGGGCGACGACGCACTTCTAGACATTAACGGCTTTGGCACTAAGGCATTGGATGAAGTCAAAGAAGCTATCGACAGCTATGAACTACCTGTCGAAGAGATTGAAGCTGAAGTGCTAGAAGAGCCAGAGCTAGTCGAAGAAACAGAAGAATTACTAGAAGAAACCATTGTCGAAGAATTGGTTGAAAGTGAGGCGGTGGTCGAAGCGGAGAAAGAAGCCGAAGAAGACGCTGAGGTTGACCTTGTCCAAGAAGCAGAAGAAATTTCACTAGAACCTGAAGAAGTCGAAGCAGAACCAGTTGAAGAAGAGCCAGAGTTGGAATCTATCATCGACGATCTCGGCGTTTCACTTATCCAACTTGACAAGCCGAAAGAGGTAGAAAAGAAGCGCGTGGTGGTGGTAAGCCCGTCAACACCCATTCAACAAAGTGAAGAAGAGAAAACACGGCGCTCAGGCAAGCGTCTTATCATGGACGAGGAAAGTGGCGAGGTTGTAACCAAGCGCAAGCGCAAAGGCAGTCGGCGCCGTGAAAAATGGGAAGATTTTGAAGACCTTGAGGTGGACGAGTTGCTGGATGACAACTTCTAATAATCAAGTCATAAGGGCTCTACACAGAGAGATAAGGTGATAAAACAGCGGCGCAAACATGTACCAATACGAACTTGTGTCGCTTGCCGGCAAAAAATGGACAAGCGATCTCTTACACGTATCGTGTACACTGCCGATGAAGGCGTGGTCGCGGATATCACCGGGAAGCGAAACGGCCGGGGTGCGTATTTGTGCCAGAATTCAGATTGCTGGGACAAAGCGCTAAACAGTAACATCCTTGATCGCGCGCTTAGAACCGAGATATCTAAGCGGGAAAAAGAGGCGTTGCTAGAATTTCGAGCGGATGTTACACCTTCATTGGATTTATAAAAAATGGCAGAAACAAAAACCATAATTGAAATCCCTGATTTCATAACTGTTCGGGAATTGGCCGACTTCATGGAAGCCAGTCCTATCGATGTCATCAAGACGTTGATGAATAACGGCATCATGGCCAACATCAACCAACAGATTGATTTCGATACGGCCGCGATTGTGGCTGAAGAAATGGGCTTCGAAGCCGTTCCACTGGCCGTTGAAGAAGAGGAAGGGGAAGAAGGCGTCGTCCAGCCGGTCTGGAAACAAATCCTGGCCGATGAAGAGGAGCAAGACCTTGTTCCAAGGCCTCCTGTTGTGACGATGCTTGGTCACGTGGATCACGGAAAAACTTCATTACTCGACATTATTCGCCAGGCTAACGTCCAGGCGGGTGAAGCCGGAGGAATTACCCAACATATTGGTGCCTATCAGGTTAATCACAACGGCGAATTGATAACATTTCTCGATACGCCCGGTCATGAAGCTTTCACAGCCATGCGCGCTCGTGGGGCTCAGGCAACCGACATCGCCATTCTTGTTATCGCCGCTGACGACGGCATTATGCCCCAGACACTTGAGGCGATTGACCATGCCCGGGCAGCCCGGGTATCGATTGTGGTTGCCCTTAATAAAATGGATTTAGATTCGGCCAACCCAAATCGCGTGCTCCAGCAACTGGCCGAGATTGGGCTTACGCCAGACGAGTGGGATGGCGATACCCTGGTTATCCCCGTATCGGCCAAGTTGGAAGAAGGGATTGACGACCTGCTGGAAGCCATTCTTCTTTCGGCCGAGGAGCTCCATCCTCGCGCTAACCCAGATGCTCCACCCACGGGCACTGCCCTAGAAGCCCGGTTAGAGAAGGGGCGAGGGGTCATGGTCACCCTACTCGTGCAAAATGGCACGCTTAAGGTTGGGGATACGCTGCTTGTTGATGGTTATTATGGCCGCATCAAAGCCATGTATGACTTCAACGGCCGGCCAATCACTTCCGCGGGGCCTGCAACTCCTGTATCTGTAGCCGGGCTGAATGGTATACCGGAAGCAGGCGAACAGTTTATCGTCGTCGAAAGCGAGAAAGTCGCTCGCCACCTCATCGACGACTGGGCAGAGGACATGAACCTGGTCATTAAGGCTGATGTTCAAGGTTCACTGGAACCTCTGGTCAATTCATTAGAGAGATTGAGTTCAGAAGAAGTGGCCATCGAAATAATGCGAGCAGCCACGGGCAATATCACCGAGAATGACATTATGTTAGCTGCCGCCTCAGATGCGGTAGTACTCGGCTTCAACGTTGACGTAGATCCGGCTGCAAAAGCGGCAGCCAGCAACGAGCAAGTGGAAATCAACATTTACTCCATCATTTACAAGCTTATCGAAGACGTTGAAAAGGCCATGAAGGGGATGCTCGCTCCAGTCTACAAGGAAGTTATCATTGGACGAGCTGAGGTTCGTCAGATATTTAAGATCCGCAGCGTGGGTGTCGTGGCTGGTTCTTATATGCGAACTGGTGAAGCGCGGCGAAATGCCCGAGTCAGGGTTATTCGGAACACTGAACTTCTCCATTCAGGGGAGGTGGCGAGCCTGAAACATCTTCAAGAAAATGTTCGAGAAGTTAAAACTGGCTTTGAGTTCGGTGTGTCAATTGATGGCTTTAATGATTACGAACCGGGCGATATTTTAGAGTTCTTCGTCATCGAACGGGCAAATTAGTTTCCGTTGCGATTTAGCACACAGATGCCGGCAACAGAGAACTGCAGAACAGATCAAGATCATACTCAGCCAGCTCGTCTTAAGAGATTTGCGTGATCCTCGTCTGCAAGATTTAACAATCACCGATGTGAAAATCGACCGTGAGCTGCAATATGCAGACATTTACGTCAATGCACTGGGAGATGAGTCGCGTGAGGCTGAGGTGATGACTGCCTTGAAAGGCGCCACAGGCTATTTGCGAAGGGAGCTGGCTAGCCACATGACCTTGCGAACGGTCCCCCATTTACATTTCCACTGGGATCCAACACTGGACTATGCCGAACGAATTGACCAGTTGTTAGATAGCTTGGATATTCCGGCGGAGTCTGAAGGGGAACAAGAGGGCTAGGGGTGCTATCGTCGGCCACTGTCAA
>Ga0111142_1126_pt1 | contig 10515 bp, 8 predicted proteins | sample DeeMarSeWOR28_12_FD_80398 | JGI IMG/M metagenome (GOLD analysis project Ga0111142, IMG submission 80398) | Anaerolineae bacterium SG8_19 | reverse complement strand
TTCAAACGTTGGCCATAGCGCAACATACTCATTCGAAAAGCCTTACCGGCCAGCCAAATAGCACCCACCGCAGACATGATGGCGATGGCTAAAGTGGCCAGGATCTGCCAAGTTGGGACTTCAATAAAAATATTACGAATAGCCATAGTCACGACCGATGTCCCCGGAAAGAAGCTCAATAGCAGGGCCAATAGACCATTTGGATTGGAGGAAATAGAAATAAACCGGTAAGAGGAGGATCAGGAACATGAGTGGCCCCAACTGTTCGGCATCCTGGCTTTCAGTCAAAGTTGAACCGATGGAGGTCATCAGCGCAACGATGAATAAATAGGTCGGCAGGGCAATAAGGGTGATTGGGATCAGATTGGCCCACACCACCTTGATCTCCCTTAGCCAAGCCAAATTGAGAATATGTATCCCAAACCAGATTGCGATGAGAAAGAAGAGGGACCAAACCGCTATCTGTATGATAGCAACGCCCACGATACCCAATATTTTCCCAGTCATCATCCTGGCCGGCGAGATCGACGAGACGATGATCTCCATCGTCCGGTTTTCCTTCTCCACCACGACGACTTGCATCATATAACCGGCCGTCGTCAACACGAGAAAGGCGAAAGTCAGGGCTACTATTAAGGGCAAGATTTGGCCCGCATCGGGGCCGCCGGAAGGAAATTCGCGATTTGACCCGGTGGCTCGCACGGTCACGTCAGCGCCGGAAAGCATCCGTTCCACCATTACCGGGTCCTGGCTGGAGAGGAGGGTGAGCCGGACAACTTTTTCGAAGTGGCGCATGGCTTTGTTTGGTGGGGTTTCCGTGATAAATAGCTGTGCCTCCGATGTTTCCCTATAATCGACTGGTATCACGACATAGGCATCTATTTGCTCTGACTCCAAAGCTGACCTTGCCGCATCCCTCGAGTCAAAAGCGAGCAGCACCACTTCATCGTCGGCATCTTCGAACGATGTTTTAACGAGGAAGCCAGCCTCGTCTACATAACCCAAAGTAGCGGTATCGTCTATGAGTTGCTCCGCGAGATAACCGAAACCTATGGCGACGACCAGGAATAGCGGCATGCTGAAGAGAACGATCAAAAAGCTTCTTTTCAATGCTTCCTGGAGAAAATGATGCCTGGCAACTAACCATACCTTAGACATGTTGTGCTCCGGTCAACTGACCTCTTTGTCACGTACGGCTTGAATGAATATCTCGTCCAACCGCGGCGTTGAGATCTCAAATTGTTCGACGACACTATGATTTTCAACCAATTGGGCCAGGATATCCTGGGGGGTTGTCTCGTCGGACAAGGTCAAGTGTACTGCCCCATTGTGTTGGGAAGTCATCTCAACACCGGCCAAAGTTGGCATTGCTCCTTCCACTCGCACCAGGACCTCGTGTCCTGAATAGGCCCGCTGGATTTGTTTCAGATTACCGTATAACACGTTGCTCCCTTCGTCTATTATCACGATCCGGTCACACAGTTCCTCGACCTGGTGCATCATATGAGTTGACATAATTATAGTAGCTCCCTCTTCTCTCAGCTCGGTCATTAGCTCTTTCACCAGCCTAGTATTTACCGGGTCTAAACCGCTAAATGGCTCATCTACGATGATTAATTCCGGCCTGTGAAGGATGGTATTGATTATCTGCGCCTTTTGTTGCATGCCCCGGCTTAATTCTTTGACCTTCTTTCGCCTATGCTGGGCTAATCCAAGGCGCTCGAGATAAATATTTGCCCGTCGACGGGCTTCGGCAGTTGATAATCCCTTCAATCTCCCAAGATAAACCAGACACTGGTCCAATTGGATATCCTGGTAAAGTCCCCGTTCCTCAGGCATGTAACCGATCCGGTCTTTTTTCTCCTCGGACATTTGTCCGCCGAGAATGGAAACGCGGCCGCCATCTGGTTTAAAGATATCTAATATGAGGCGGATCGTGGTCGTCTTCCCTGCTCCATTGGGACCAAGCAAGCCGAATATCGCGCCCGGTTCAACGGCAAATGAAACGTCGGCAACTGCTTGAACCGATCCAAAGGACTTGGATAGATGAGTTACTTCGACTGCATTTTGCATTAGATACTCCTGCTCGTCGCAACCTCTTCCGATAATATGTGGTACAGCTTGCCAATAGCCGAAAAAGCATTGATTACCAGGGAAATTCCGATAATTACTTTAAGGACACTATTCGCAAAGAACGATACATCTTCCAAACCCAACATGTTCATAGCCGACAACCCTGGCAGGGCATCGATGGCAGGACCAAGTTCAAGAATGGGTCCGCCGATTAATAGCCGGTAGAGTACGACTATCCCTAGGCTGGTCAAGGCAAAATCTGCCAGTCGCATACCCGGTGACCAGCGAAGAAATTGTAATTTATAGAAACCCAAAGCCAGGGCAAAGGCCCAATATAGATTAAGAAGCGGTAGATGAGCCTGAAATTCGGCCGCTAAAATCGGCACAATTCTTAGCGGTGGATCGAAGGAAGTGATGAATCCGATACGTTCAGGAAAAGCATTAAATAGCACGAAGGCGACGACAATTATCACGATTTCAACCATCGTGCTTGACGAACTTATTCTTTCGTGAGCGTTCAACCCTGATTTTGGCTTTAGCGCCGCCTCTCCGGCAAATATATTCATATCTGAAGATTTATCCTGGTTAGCCATCCGTTAACACTCCTGGATCGATATCAAGGCCACGATAACAGCTTAATAAAAGAACTCCCCAGCCGCATCGTGCAACTGGGGAGATCTTAATTATCCAGGTGGCTATTTTTGCCGGTTGTGAGTCAATAAACTAAGCCGACTCGAACTTGAGCCTCGCCCTGATTATTCATAGAAGACGTAGAAAGTGCTTAACACGTGATCCATGGCTTCAAGATCGGCGTCGCTGATGGCTTGGATAACCAAATAGGTGATGTATCCACCCCCCTCTGGCAAAGCTGCCAATTCAATTATGACGCTGTTAACATCAGAGCAATCAATGTACAAATCATATTGCCCAACATAGACGCCATCATCATAATCGTAACGGCCATCATACGTACAAGCTTCGTATTCGCCGGCCAATTCGTCAAGCAATGCTGGGGCATCGTAAAATCCATCCGGGTCGTCCAATGCATAGAAGCCGACGCCCGGTGTTGAGTAGGTGGACCAGAAATCTTCCAGGTTGCTGGCGGCTTCAATTGCCGCCGCCAGATATTCGCCGGCATCATCATACAAGGGTGTCGTGGATACATCAGCAGACCACTCCACCGGAATTTCTACAACCAAGCTGCCGGTATCATCGCTGACTTCTACATATTCAAGGTAGGCACCGCCATTCGTTCCAAAGTCACCGCCGATCTGCTCCTCGACCTCCTCGGAGAAGGATACTGCTACGACAAGGGGATCGCCATTGATCTGACCTTCTAGCACTTCGGATGTGTCATATCGTAGAACTTCTAAACTGAGCGTATCATCTGCCGTATGGCTGCGCAAAATATCGCAATAGTCGGCCATCGTGCCATCGGTTGCCAGCACAAGTCCTTCAAGCTTGGTGATGATATCTCCCTCTCGAACGCCCGCCCGATCGGCCGGTGAGCCAGATTCGACGGAAGATACCCAAATACCCGTGATCCCAGCATCGTCATAAACGGCGCTACCATTAACGCCAATGGATGTGACGTCCTGATTCTCGCTCAACTTCTCCAGGATGCCCAGGGCTTCATCCCGGGAGATGGCCATATACTGGTTTTCATTGTAAACACCATAATTTACGCCGACGATCTTGCCCTCCGAATTCACCAGTGGACCACCAGAATTGCCCGGATTAATGATAGCATCGTGCATGAGGACCCGGTCGATGGACGCCCACCAGGTTTCTCCATCACCTTCTTCTTTGGCAATAATTCCTTTGGTCAGGGTGAATTGGGGATCGCCCAAGGGGAAACCAGCCGCAAAGACATCTAAGCCGGTTGAAATGGGACCATCGTGCCAATCCAGGTAAGGGTAATCGCCCCCTTCCAAATCGATAACTGCCAGATCCGAGCATTCCGAAACTCCTAAAACACGCGCATTAACCGGTTCACTTTTTCCGGAAACATAGACCCTGAGTAGAGCGGCACCTGTCACCACATGATTGTTGGTCACCGCAAGACCTTCCTCGTCGATGATGAATCCTGAACCAGAACCTGCTGCATTGAGCTGTTGACCGATTTCTGGATCCACGAAACTGCCTTCGGCCACGATTTGAATGACAGCATTTTCTATATCGTCAAGCGAAGAGACGACATTAGATGCCTCTGACTCAGGAGTGTCGGTAAGGACCGCCTCAGGTGTGGGTTCGGTTGTTTCTGTCACCTCAGACTCTTCAGTCGGTTCGGTTATATCTGGTTGGGATGTCGCCGTTGGTTCTTCCCCTCCACCAAAATTACAGGCCAAACCAACGAGTACCAATAGAACAATCACCGTCAAGGCCCAAGAAATTGATCGCTTAAACATTTTCACCTCCATAATTAATGAAATAAAGCGAGGAATCTAGCCAAACTGGCGAAATAAATCTTCCGGGATGAATTCTACATGCATTTAATCCTTCGTGTTACCTGATTGTGTCGCTACAGGATAGCGAGCGCAATAGCTCCCCTGCCCTATTGCAACGATTCGGAGGAGAAACGCTTTTTTTGGGCTGTAGAGATTGTGTACTAGAGAGTATAGTTGTGTTCGCTGTCTGTAATTTCTATAATGTGTTAGGTCGGTTTTCAATGGAGTTTGGGCCAGGTTTCCTACAGGAATGAACAAATGGACGGAACCACAATAGGGCGCTACCAGATTATTGAAGATATTGGTCGGGGGGGAATGGCCACGGTCTATCGTGCCTTTGATCCTCGTTTTAAACGCGATGTTGCCGTTAAGGTCATGACCCAAGATCTTTTGGAAGATCCGACGCTCAGAGCCCGATTCGAACGCGAAGCGCAAACCATTGCCAACTTGGAACACCCGGCCATCGTTCCGGTTTACGACTTTGGTGAAGAAGATGGACGTCCATATCTGGTCATGCGGCTCATGACCGGCGGCACACTTTCTGACCGTCTCGAACAGGGCCCAATTGGCATTGAGGGAACCATTAAAATCCTGAGACGCATCGGCTCAGCATTGGAACGAGCCCATCAAAACGGCATCATCCACCGGGACTTAAAGCCGAGTAATGTCATGTTTGACGATTATGGCGATGCCTATCTAGCCGATTTCGGCATCGCCCGTCTGACAGAAAGCGCGGTCACACTTACTGGTGATTCGGTAATCGGCACCCCGGCCTATATGAGCCCCGAACAGATCCATGGCGATAAGGAGATCGACGGCCGGAGCGACATCTATGCCCTGGGTGTCATTTGTTTCGAGATGTTAACAGGCCGCCGGCCCTATGAAGATAAGACGCCCACCAAGGTTATGATGAAACACATCATCGACCCGGTACCCGATATTCGTCAGGTGAACCCTGATTTACCCGAGGGTGTGGATGAAGTAATACACCGGACGATGGCCAAAGAACCGGATGAACGGTATACCACAGCCACAGAATTGACGGCATCCCTCGAAACTTTAGCCAGCTTGTCCGCGACGACAACTGCCGAAAAAGTCGATGCTGCCACCGTGGCGGCTAGCTTAATCGGCTCAACAGTAGAGTCGTTTGAACCAGAAACGACGGCCGAAGCTGAAATATTGGAAGAGACAGAAATCGTGCAGGAAGCGGCCGGGGAGGAGGTTGAATACGCTGAAACTGACGTGATAATACCCTCCTTCGCCGATCAGGAACAACCGGAATCCCCCGAGGCAACAGTCCCCCTCGTTACCGGGGAAACGGTCCCCGAAACAGAGATCGCTGTCCCTACCTTCGTCGAAGAACCACCCGATGCCACAGTTTTGGCACCGCCTGAGCCAACGGCCGATCGTCCCGGCAAACAAAATTGGATTATCGCGGGTGTGTTGGCCGGCATCTTGCTGATTGTGTTTTTGGCTGTCATCGTCGGCGGAGGCATTTTCCTGGCCTCCAGAAATGGTGCAGATGTGACCACACCGGAAACTGATGAAAGCCCTGGTGCCGTTGCCGTCGAGCCCACGGAAAAACCCACCAGAACAAAGCCGCCTGAGCCAGGACCAGGAGTTGATTCTCGCCAAGAAGCGGAAGCCCGGTTAGAGATATTCTACGATAGAGTTGAAGCCGAGGATTACGATGGTGCCATGGAGGCTATCAACCAGGCCGTAGAACTCGTCCCTGAAGAATCCTGGTACTTTCACGAGCGAGCATGGTTATTTGAACTAATGGGCAACTTAGATGCCGCTTTAGAAAATATCAATCATGCAATCGCCTTGAATCCGGATGGGGCCGATAATTATCTGCGGAGAGCAATTCTATTCCGAAACTTTGGCGACTATGAAGCAGCTCTCATGAATCACCGGCAGTCAATTGAACTAAATCGAGAAGATCCCTATGGTCACTTTGAACTTGGCGTAACGCTCCGGGAGATAGATGACATCGACGGTGCCCTGGCAGAGTATGGAAGGGCGATTGAGTTGGACCCGGATGTCGACGCCTTTTATGGTTATCGGGGAGAAATATTCAAAGAAATTGGCGATCCCGATGCTGCTCTCAGGGATCTGGAGCGAGCAGTGGCCCTAAATCCAGAAGAAGTTTGGTATTACGACCTATTAACCAGTGTTTATGGATGGGAACTAAATGATTTCGCCATGGCCTTGGAAAATGTAAATCGAGCCATAGAGCTTGAACCGGATGAGAGCTGGCGATATACCGATCGGGCCGTCTTCCTTCGCGAACTCGGCGATATCGATGGAGCTTTGGCCAACCACGAGGAAGCCATCGCTCGTGATCCTGATGAAGTTTGGAATTATTTAGAAAGAGCCATTACTTATCGCGATCTTGTGGGAGATTTTGATGCGGCGATGGCCGATTATGAACTCGCCATCTCGCTTGATCCCCAAAACCCTGATGTTTACTCCGAGCGTGGCGACACTCTTCAATATGCCATTGGCGATCTTGAGGCTGCGCTGGCTGACTACGAACGGGCTATCGAATTAGATCCTGAAGAGACCTGGCGAATTAACAACCTGGCGGTACTTTATCGAGATTTGGGCGATTATGATGCGGCCATAGCCACCCACGATCGAGCGATATCTCGCAATCCTGAAGATAGTTGGTCGTACCTGGAACGTGGATATACCCACCGCGACCTGGGAAATGATCCTGAGGCTGCGCTGGCCGACTTTAGCAGGGCCATCGAACTGGATCCAACCCTTACCGACGCCTATTCAGCCCGGGCGAATACCTTTGGCTGGGATTTGGGCGATTATGATGCGGCCTTTGCCGACTTTGAACGTTGTAAGGAACTGGATCCCGGCCATTACTGGTGCTATTTTGACGAGGGATGGCTGCGGGCTGAGATAGGCGATTCGAGGGCGGCCGTCGCTAATTTTAAACGATTCCTGGAGCTAGTGCCTGAATTTGACTGCCCTGATTGCCAGGAAGAAGTTGCGATCTATATCAATGAAAACAGCTAGCCAGGATTGGATCTAGCCCTCATAAAAGGCCTAACTGCGCCAATTTGACCTGCGCTCCTTGGGCACCATGCACTTGATAAGCTTCCATACCCATTTTGCGCGCTCCCTCGACATTGACCAGGTTGTCGTCCAGAAAGAGCACCTGATCCGGCGGCAGCTTCATCTCGGCCGCTGCATGTTCGAAAGCCTCCACATCTGGCTTCAGAAATCCAGTTTGATGTGATGGGAACGTGTAGTCGAAAAGCTTAAAAAATCCCATATCCTCAACCATGAGATCCCAGTGAAAGGCATTGGTATTGGATAAGCAACCAAGTTGGTAGGTAGGTGCGAGTGTATCTAATAATTTCTCAGCTCCAGGAAACTGCCCCTCAGGCCATTGGGCGAAGTTATCCAGGAATTGTCGGGCATCCACCGGCAATGAAAATTCATCTACCAGCTCCTGCCCAAATTGTTCGAACGATATCCGGCCGGATTCGAACTGACGAACAGCTGGTGAAGCCAACCAACGGCGCCATAATTCATCGCGATCCCAATTTGTCCAGGCCTGAACCGTGTCCAAGCCACGTATTTGAACTAATACGCCACCAAGATCAAATAGGATTGCTTCAAAATGTGAGGCCGGCATGTGTTCGCTCCGCTTCATTTGTCTTATAATGACTGGCCATAGTCAAAGTTACTCACTTTAGGGTTTGGTACAGAATGATATGAGTGATCGCAAGGATGTACAACAAGGCGGAGCCGTTCAGTGCAAAAACTGCAAAGGGACCGGTGATTGTTCTCGATGCAAAGGGGAGGGGATTGATCCGGCCGGCGTTCTAAAGAAGTGTCGTCGCTGCGAGGGAAGTGGCGTGTGTACGGGATGCAAGGGAAGTGGCTGGATCATCATACCCATTGTTAAAAATTAACACTTTCCCTCAATTCTAACCAATCTGTACTTCAATCGCTCGCCACGCCTGTAGATTGCGCCACATACCCGGCAACGAATGGATTGGCCGCTGATCTTCACCTGGCCCCTGTCGTCAAAGAGAACGCCGATCATTTCGGCACCCATATTGGAACCACAATGACACTTTAAAGCAATCCCTGCTTGAGCGAGATTCATACACAGGTCCTTATTATCCAGAACATATGTTCTATTTCTCATTATAGCACATTCGCCGTAGTTGGCCAGGCAAAATCTGCAGTTCCCTCAGTTATGTGATTTGTTTTGAATACTCAGCTCCACCGACACCAAGTTGTTCAGCGGTAGCTCCCTCTTGATACTCTTCAATATGTAACACACTGGGCACAAAGAACAAGGATATCCCCAACGCGACACAAGCTAGACCAGCCGATAAATACCACACTTGTAAAGTGGAACCGTTAACGAGAGAAGGCTACCCAAGAGAGTAAACACGCGCCCCTGAATCTCGGGCCTCACTTTCGCTTGAAGGATGGCCATCATCGGCCCATCCACCAATGGAACTGCCAGACCGGCGATGAAGACACTGGCCAAGGCTAAGACGAACCTATCGGCCGGCACAAAACCCAGGAGCAACAGGCTGAAGCCCGTTAAAATGATACCTATCAACGTCGTGTAAACCCGGCGTTGAAAGCCACCCCAAATGCTCAGGATCACGCCGCCAACCAGCATTCCTACCCCGATAATCGACTCCATGAGACCCAATTGAGCGGCCGTTCCATTAAAATAATCGCTAATGAGCAAAGGTAAAAGGGAAAATGCCGGCATCAAAAGCAGCCTAATGATCATAGCCACGCCGATGATGATCGCCAATCCGCGCCAGTTGAGTATATATTGCAAACCTCCTTGAAGGTCACTCCAAATCGATTTCTCCGCCCCCGCTTGTACATCTCGCACCGGCAGGGGAACGTTTACGATAATCAAGGAGAAAATAGCCAGGACGGCCGTGCTTACATCGACCATCATCACGCCATAGAGAGGCAGCAAGCCCAACAAGAATGCACCCAGAAGAGGGCCAATAATGGTCAGGCCGCCATTCACCGCCTGGTTCAGCCCATTTATGCGGGATAATTGTCCCTCGGGCACCATCAATGAGGTCGAGGCTTGCATAGCTGGCCAATGGAAACTCCCGCCGATTGCCCTGACAAACATGATAGCGTAAATATGCCAGACTTGGACCGCCTCAGTCCAGAAAAGGAAAGCCAGACACCAGGAAGCCAGCGCCACGGCGCCATCGGCAATAATCATCACCAGTTGGCGATCCCAACGGTCTACAAATGCCCCGGCAATGGGCCCGAGGATGATTTCGGGCAAGATGCCCACCAGGGTCGCCAGGGCTAACACGGTGGCCGAATTCGTCTCAATGGTCAGGTACCAGATGAGGGCAAATTGCACCACCCGGCTGCCAACCAACGATATGGCCTGGCCCAGCCACATGGGGAAATAATTGAGCGTCCAATTAGGAGATCCATTACTGCTTGGGACAGTTACCCTATCTCCCGATGATGGTTGTTCGGACATTTTATGGCACGGCCGTCATACTATCGTGGATAGACTTTGGGGGATTCTAGTTCATCCTGAAGTTCTTCGCCATACTCGAAAAAGAGGCAGTCGAGATTCTGAGTAATTTCTATATGAGGACGGACCAATAATATTAAGAAACCGAAATAGGCTCGATCAACCACAAAAATCTGAAATTCACTTGTTTTGCATTCATGTTTTGTTATATTATTCCCTTCGGCGCAAACGGGGGTGCCAAAAATTCCTTGCGTCTAAAGAGAAGGTTTTGTTGTCGAACATGTAGACGTACGATTAAAGGAGGTGAAAAAGAAAACAGACCCTAAACGAGGAGAAAAAACTTCACCACTAATATTTTGACAATTTACAATAAATTTATTCCCATTTCCAAGGTAGTCCTGTTGCATGCATCAGGGTTAATACCTGATTGTGGGAACCAATGGAGGAAATGCCAATCATGAAACGCAAACTACTTTTGGTAGG
>Ga0111142_1138_pt1 | contig 10670 bp, 8 predicted proteins | sample DeeMarSeWOR28_12_FD_80398 | JGI IMG/M metagenome (GOLD analysis project Ga0111142, IMG submission 80398) | Anaerolineae bacterium SG8_19 | reverse complement strand
TGAAGAGGCCCAGTATCACATTGGGCAGTAACCCAACCAGTGAAGCTGTTGCAAGAACAGTCGCTGAGCCTGTTTGAACCGTCAGGTACCAGATCAGTGCGAACTGAACAAGCTGGCTCCCAATAATTGAGATAGCCTGTCCACCCCAGATGGTAAAGAAGCGAGTTTTCCAGGGTATATTGTCGTTTACAGAAAATTGTGTAGCCATGAGAAAAGTCTTCCTGTTTCACTATGGAGAGCTAGAAGCATTGATCAAGCACGATGTGCTTCTCGCTCAAGAATGGAATTCGTGAAGCTAGAACCCCAACTCAGTGAGCCAACTTGATAAGCTCTCTTCTCTTTCTTTTCTCTCTGTACCATTCTCGGAAGGTTTACCCAGGTACTTCTCAGAGACGATTTGTCCATCCAGCATGAAGAGTACCCGCTCCGACCTAGCCGCCACTCTGACATCATGCGTCACCAGCATGATAGTTGTGCCGGATTTGTTGATTTCTGCCAGCAAATCCATGATCTCGCCAGCGGCCTTTGAATTGAGGGCGCCTGTGGGTTCATCACCAAACAGGATGTCAGGGTCGTTGATCAGTGCACGGCATATGCCAACACGTTGTAACTGACCACCTGAAGCCTGCGTGATATCGTTACCGGCAAGATGCGCTACACCGACCTGTTCCATTAACGCCTCTGCCCGCTGGTCGATCTGATCGTGGCTTTCCTCAAGCGCCAGATAAGCAGGAAGTACGACATTATCAAAGATAGATAGGTTCTTCAGCAGGTGAATATGCTGGAAAACAAATCCCATGCCGGTCAGGCGGACTTTTGATAATTCTTCCTCAGAAAGGGCGGTGATATCCTGGCCATTGAACAGAACGCGCCCTGACTTTGCTCTATCCATACCACTGATGTTGTACAGCAGCGTCGATTTGCCAGAGCCTGACGGCCCCATCACGGATACAAACTCGCCTGGCTCTATCGTGAGGTCAACATCAGACAGAACGGTGTACTCATTGTCATTTCCAAGTACAAAGCTCTTGCATAGTTGTTGTGATTCCAGTAATGCAGTCATTTTTAGTTCTCCTTATTCCATAATCATTTGGGCGATATTGGTTTCTTTGATCCCTGATCTCGTGCTCAGGATGGTTGTTACAGCAACCGTAAACATCAGGAGCAGGGGATAGATCCCATAAGCCTGGAGCGGGTCAATCACGAACCTGATGCGAGACGCGCCCTGCAACGAGAAGACAACACTCACCAACTGCTGCCCTAACGTATTTGAGAAAAGGGTTCCCAGCACGATACCGAATGCCAGCAGGAACAGGGCTCTGGTAAGATATTGCGTTCGGATATGCCGTAGTGAAAAACCAAGGCTCCTCATGATCGCAATCTGATTGGTATCTTTGGTAATGAGCATCATCATGAACAGCGATGTAATCAGGACGGATAAGGCCAGCCCCACAACCACCGTGACCACGGTCACTGTCTTTAGCTGTTGAACGGTATTCCCCACCGTCTGAGAGACAAAGCTGGCAGTGTCGGTGACGCGTGCCGGGTCAAATATCTGCGAGTATTCCAGCATTTTCTCCTCGATGTTGGCGTCTGATGCCAGGTTCAGGTTGACGGTATACCAGATCACAGTCTGCGGATTGTAGGGCAGTGTTGCCTTAGCTGTTCTGCCGCCATTGGTTATATCCTGATAGATACCGCTGACTACCATCTCGCGTTCCTGCCCCTCGATGACGAGTGTGACAGTATCGCCAATCTGTTTTTCCATTTCCCCGGCGTTGAGAAAAGAGAGTGCGATCTCATTCTCCTGTTGTGGCACAGTTCCTTTCACATAGTCCAGCGGGAACAATGAGAAATCACCGGTTTCAATATTGAGGGTTTCCAGGGTGCCGTCACTCTGCATGATTGTGAATTGCGATGTCACCAGGGGCGATAGTTTGGCTACATCGGGATCAGCCGTGAGATAGGCGACTGTACTATCGAATCTGTCTGCTACGTCCTCTGATTGACGTAAATCGATCCGAATGTCACTCTGCCCGGTGCCCATATACGAAATGAATGTCGGTGATTGAATCGTCGTCAGGAAATGGATCGGGATGATGATAATCACTGCGCAGAAGAAGAAAACGAAGGCGAGCAATCCATATAACCTGGTGCGCTGTAAGACATCGCGAACGCCAAGATACGCGTTGATGTTCAATGCCCTGCCCCGCTTGAGATTGAGCATCGGGATGCTCCTCATGGATTCGCCGACACTACCAGAGCGCAGCGCTTCAACGGCAGAGATACGATTGAATCGTCTGAGTATGACCACACATGAGATGGTCACAATCAGGAAGATGCTGGAAGCTGCTACCAGTGGCAGTGCCGTTTGCAGCACGCTCTTTGACGCACTCCCGATATATAACAGAACATTGGCGGACAGCACCTGGTTCAGCAGCAGTGAGGTCAGGTAACCAAGTAACGCGGCAGCCGCACCCATTACAACATACTTGGCCAGATAGATACGCCTGATGTCAGAGCGTGCGATGCCGATTGCCTTCATGACACCAATCTCTCTAGTATCTTCTTCAATGGTTGCCAGGAGCGTAAAACGCAAACTGAGGATGGCAATGACGATAAGCAGCAGGCTCATTAGGATCACCACACCGGCGACAAGGCCGTCGGATAATGTATTAAGGATTCTGAACAATCCCTGATCGACGGCCGGCCCGATCTTGGGTAAATCCGATGCCTGGTATGCGGAGGCGAATGTGCTGATCTGACTGTCATCAACAAGCAGGAATTCAATCAGATACTCGGTCTCATCAATATATTCTCTCAGGTTGGCGTAGTCTTGCTCGTGAATCAGGAAGCGTTTGGAGCTAGCAATGGCGGGGTTCATCTGAGAGTCACGGCTGAAGGCGGTAATGGCGAAGACCATATCCTCGGCACCCGTGTTTACACGAACCTTATCTCCAATTGCCAGATCCCGCTGCTGACTGTAGTACACAGGAACAGCGATTTCTCCCGGTGAGAGTTGGATAATGTTGTTATCAAGGTCCAGCAAGAAATCAAAGCCTTCATTCTGGGTCACAAAGCTGATATCCATGATGCTGTTTTCTTCAGGGTTCTGGCTCTCTCCCAGATAAAGATTGGAGCCATCCATGGTGATCATCTTGACCGTCTGCTGGTCTGCGACCATATCATTGGCGGCTGCCCAGCTGTCGATCTCAGCCTGGTCAAGCGGCCCGGCATGCATCTGAACGAAATGCGGGGTATTCGCTCTGGTAAACAGAGCATTCAGGGAATTACTCAATTCAACAATCAAGTTTGTACCACTGGCTACCAGTAAGGCCGACAGGAAAATGAATGCAAACACCACGATCGTTATCAGTTTCTTCCGAAGAAAATCTTTTCTCAACATGCGTCCAATAATCATGAGTCTGTCCTTTAATGTTGGTGGTAAGTACAATCATCAGCAGTGTAAGACTTATCGGGGCATTAGTCGCCTATCGAAAGATAGGTTTAGAGATAGGGATAGGGATAGGGAAATAAAAAAAGAACTGATTGCTCAGTTCTTTTGAGGTAGCGGAAGGCCAGGAGAGTTAGAGCAACCCTAATTCCTGTGCGCGAATGGTTGCTTGCGTGCGATTGTTGACGCCTAGTTTCTGTAAGATATTGTGGACATGCCACTTGACTGTCCCCAGTGTGATAACCAGTTCGTCAGCGATTTGTTGATTGGTTTTCCCGCCCACAATTAGGGCAAGTATGTTCAACTCCTGCTCAGTCAGTGGTTCAGGCAGTTGCGGTTGAACGGGCCTTTCAACGTCATCTGGTGATTTCTGTTGGCCTAAAATGGCATCGACAAGATCGGGTGCGGTCTCTCGAACCTGTGGAAGCAGTTCAAGCACAGGTGCCTCATCGAGAAATATGCGAATGAATCCCTCAGGCGCAGCGATTTCCAGTGCCTGCCTCAGCCACTCCAACGCAGTTGGGATGTCTCCCTGATCCTGGTAATACCGGGCAAACAGCAGCATGATTTCCATACTAGAGCGGAATCGACCAGCGGTTTGTGCCGCCTCAAGTAATGGCTGTAATAACGAAGGCACCGTTTCAACATCCCCACTCATGATGAGATAGCGGGCTAGCGTAAGCTCAGCATATTCATGTGGAGATTCCGGTTTGCTGGCTATATACTCTTTTGCCCATTGATCCGTCGCTTGCCTTTCCCCGAAAAACATCTGCATACGGGCATAGTAAGCGGCCGCCACGGAATAGACACGGTCAATACCATACCCCTCAATAATCGCGTTCACGTTTTCAACAACGTTCAGGAATTCAGCCCTGTTGCCTTGGCATACTGTCAAATGGATATAGAACGCCAACCCGGCAATCACGTGATCTGATAGCGCGCCTTGACGTGACAGGTCAATGCCTTCATTCAGTAGTTGTTCAGCACTATTCAGATCATTTCGCTCCAGAGCAATACCACCAAGAATCGATAATGCTAACCCTAACGGAGGGAAGTGCTGGCCCTCCGCCAGATCAATCGCAGTGCGGCAAGCTTGCTCGGCAAGAGCCAATTGCCCTTGGACGATGAATACCTGGGCTGCCGAACACCGGGCGTGGATTGAGAGATGCAGCACACCAGCTGATTGCGCTTTATCACTGGCCTGAAGAAAGTTCTCTGCCGCGTCATCGACCTTTCCGGAAAGTTCATAGGCTAAACCAAGGCTGAAATGCGCCCGGGCATGCGCCAAGTGATTCTCCTTGGGTAAACGTGATTGAGCATACATAACTTGCTCTATAGTCTGCTCCACATGACCATGAACAGCGGCGATTGACCCACGATACAACGCCACTAAAGCAAGTAGATTCTCGGTTTCAGGTGAAGTAGGTTGTGTCGCCAGATCGTTCTCAGCCTGGTCGATCAGTTGGGTCGCATCATCAAACCGCCCCGAGAGGTACCACACAAATGCGGCATTCAAACTCAAATGAGGTCGATTGGCGAAGACCTGAGCGGGCAGTTTTTCAAGCCAGGATGAATACAGTACCAGATTACCGCTGGACCAGATAGTCTCTTGCCGTAGTGCCCGGTCTACCATATCTGCCATGAAGTCAGAATCGGTACTATCAAGAGCGTAGGCTACTGCCTCGGTAACCATGCCGTTGGCTTCGTGCCATGCAGCGGCTCTTTTATATAGCTCAGATGCTTCTGCCTTACTTAACTCTGTTAAGAGAAAATCGGCAAATAAATGATGATAACGATACCAAACTCGTTCATGATCCAGAGGGACAATGAACATATTTGTTTGCTCTAATTGCTCAAGGATGAATTGGCTGTTTGGATTTCCAGTTATCGCTTGACAGACATCTATATTAAACTGCTTCAAAATGGATGTCTGAGTAAGAAATTGGCGAACTTCTTCATCCTGGCTTTGGAGGACTTCGTCGGCAAGGTAATCCAACACATAACGATGACTCCCACTGAACGTGTCTACAAAAGCCTGACGATCTGACTGATTTTTCAACACAAATCCTGCCAATTGTAACCCGGCGATCCACCCTTCAGTCCGCGCCTCCAACACGCTGATCACCTCTGATTCCAGGTCCAGTTTCATAGAGTGAGAGAAAAACTGCGTCGTTTCATCCAACGAAAAACGCAAATCATGCATGCGAATTTCAGCCATCTCACCACGCGCTCTGAGTCGAGGCAGTGATAGAGGCGGGTCTTCACGCGATGTAATAACCAGGTGCATTTGATGCGGCTGATGTTCTACCAGGTAGCGCAAGGCCTCGTGTATTTCCGGGTGGCTGATCACATGATAATCATCCAGCACCAACATAATGTGATAGTCCAGCCCGGCTATGTCATTGATCAGTTCGTTCAGAACGGTGTTTATTGGAGGACTCTGCGCCATCTCAAATAAGTTAAGAGCGCCAACCCCGATTTCAGGCGCTACCTGTTGCAGCGCGGCGATCACATATGAAAGGAAACGGATGGGTTCACTGTCAGCTTCTTCAAGAGAGAGCCAGGTGATCCGATTATTGGATGTGTCCTCAGATTGAAGAGAGTGTGTCCATTCGGAGGCCAGGTTCGTTTTTCCGTACCCTGCCGGTGCTGTAATTAATGTGAGTTTGCGTTGGATACGTTCATTCAGTTGTTTGATGAGCAGTGATCTAGGGACCATATCAGGTCGCCGGTGGGGAATATGGAGTTTGGTCTTTAGTAGTGGTGGTGCAATTTGGAGGTCCGCCATCACTGCCTCACTGTCAAAACGATTTTCGGTAGTGCTCTGCAAGGCGCCGTCCCTGCCACGATTGAAGCAACTCTGGATCTTGCCGGACAAAGTATCGATAGGCCGGGTAACTAATAGGCCGCTCCAATTGCGGGTTGATAATGGTTCGAATCCGCCGCAGAGATAATCCCAGCTCGAGATATTCTTTAATTTGCTCGCGGTGCGGGTCGAGCACTCTTTCCTTGTCACGACTGCCTTTCGGTCGGCCCAACTTCTTGCCGCTTGCTTTAGCGGCAGCCAGTCCTTGCTTTGTGCGTACTGAAATGAACTCGCGTTCCGCTTCAGCGAAATAACTGTAAATGGCCAGCAACAACTTACGGTGCGGGCCGGCCGTGGATAATTCCGGCTGCCTTACGAAGATAACCTCCACGCCATTCTCGCCCAGCTGGTTGATGATATCGATCACCTCAAACATGTTGCGGCCGAGACGACTTAGCTCAGCCACTAGGAGAACATCACCATCGTCCAACCAATCTAACAGCTCATCAATTCGGCGCTCCTTTGTATCTTTTCGGGAAGAGATCTCCACATGGATGAAGTCAGAGATACGTAAATCTTGCTCTTGGGCGTATTTCAATAATAAATGCTCTTGTTTCTGCAAATCTTGCTTGTCGCTGCTGACGCGTGTGTACCCGATCACCTTCATAGTTGTCTAAATCACATGTTGAAAACACAATGGTAATTCTTACGTTTGTTTTTATCACAGACAATAATAGAATTCAACCATATCCATTTATCAATCCGTTTGAAATAAAAGGTATTCAGCAAGCTACCTGTGATTATCTCAAGCTACGCAGCTTTGGTGAATTTGTAATAGAGAGCCCTATCATTTAGCCACTCGGGTAAAGTAGATCATCCACCTGGCAGATGTGTAAAGCATCGTTATGTATTATGATGCTAACAATGGTAAGCCAAGCTGAGCTTAGTTTGGGTCAGTGGTCGGTGGTCAGGTGCTGTATAATCAACTATCAGACCCCAGCCCCTAACCCCCAGACCCTATTATTACAGGAGTTAAATTGATGAAACAACAGGATATGGATACCCATCTGACCGTCTTGGGTTGGTTGTATATTCTGGGCAATGGTGTGCTTCTGTCGATTGGGGCTATCGGTTGGTTCTTCCTCGCCGGGATTGGCGTCCTTGCCGGGGTTGATAGCGGTGATCCTGTTGCAACCAGCATCATGGCCATCATCGCCACGGCCGGATTGGCATTTTTTGGCATATTGGCTTTGCCAGGTCTCCTGGCCGGCATTGGCTTGCTGAAGCGTAAATCATGGGCCCGGATTTTGGCCCTGGTAGTAGGTTTCTTCAGCCTATTCAGCTTCCCATTGGGCACAGCCCTGGCCATTTACACCTTCTGGGTGCTCCTACAAGACGACTCGGACGATTATTTCATCGTTCCTAAAGCGATTTAAGGTCAAAGAAACGATACGTGACTTACTACTCAGATAGCCCGGCCGCCGTTCCCTTTCGTCGGCTGCAGTGGAAATTGACCCTGAGTTATGCGGCGGTGACCTTTGGAACACTTATCGTCGCCGTTATCGTCGCCGCCATTCTCGTCTTCAGAACCATATTTGTGCCTGATAACGTTATGAGGGCTGAGGAGTGGACCAGCGTCACTCAAGAACAGGTGGTGTCGGTCATGCGCCCCATCCTGTCCCAGGAGCCCGTGGATCCGAGCATCGTCGCTGCTGTACTGAATGATGTCAATGCCACTGTTAGCAATCGCGACCTTTTCCGGCTTGGCGACACCCAATTCTCGGTCAGGACGGTTGGTCAGGTTGACATCATGGTGGTTGGATCCGACGGTACCCTGCTGGGCGCCTCCAGCAGGCGATTATTACCGGAGGAGGCCATTGGCCAACCCCTGGATCCCGGCCAGATATCAGGGCTAGGGGCACCCCTGGAAGCTGCCTTGGCTGGGGAAACCGATCCAGGGCGATTGTTTTTCGAAATAGATCCCGGCGACGAGTTCCTGTTTGTCGTGCCGGTTTTTGGTGCTGGAGAGGCGGCGCGGACTGCCCTCGGGGCCGTCGTGGTCCACTTCGAGTCATTACCTACACAAAGAGATATCCCGGCCCATATTTTCAACGTGGTCGGCCGTAGCGCGGTGGTTTTTGTCATTGGCGCTGCGATTTTGGCCACTGCCTTTGGTGCCCTGACGGCCGGTGGCATCATCAAGCGGTTAAGTCGCCTCTCGGCCGCCACCTACTCCTGGAGCCAGGGGAATTTTACCACCCTAGTTGATGACCATTCCGGTGATGAGTTGAGCGTGCTGGCCGACCGCATGAACATCATGGCTATCCAGTTGCAAGATCTAGTCGATCGGCGACAGGAGATGGCCGTGACCGGCGAGCGCAATCGCCTGGCCCGCGAATTGCATGATAGCGCCAAGCAGCAGGCCTTCGCTGCCTCAGCTCAACTCGGGGCTGCCCTGGCTCTTTACGAACAGGACCCGGAAACGGCCAGGGCACATATCCTGGAAGCAGAGCAATTGATCGACCAGGTGCGTAATGAATTGAACGACCTCCTCCTGGAGCTAAGGCCGGCCGAGTTGACGGCCGGGGATTTGCCCGCTGCCTTAGAGGAATACGCCGCCAATTGGGCCCACCAAAATGATATTGAAGTAGACCTTCAGGTTGAGGGCCAAGGATCGTTGATGCCGGAAAGCGAACGGACCCTGTTTCGCATCACCCAAGAGGCCTTAGCCAACACCGCGCGCCATAGCCAGGCCAGCCGGGCCTTGGTGATAATGGTGCCGGTTTCGATCCTGATAGGCCCAGTACGGGCCTGGGGCTGCGTTCTATGCGGGAGCGGGCCCAATTACTGGGCGGCACAATTGCCATCAAAAGCGCCCCTGGCCAGGGAACCCTGGTCGTTGTCACCTGCCCGACCAGGGGGTCAGCTGGCGACCACCGGAGCATAAATCATGTCCATCTTGTTCATCCTGTCTGATTTCTGAGGAGGGTTGGTTGTGACCAAGACGATAACTGTGTTGCTGGCAGACGATCACCAGGTAGTGCGCCAGGGTGTGCGCACTTTTTTGAACGCCCTGCCTGATATTGAATTGGTCGGGGAAGCCGAAACAGGTGAAGCAGCCGTCGGCCTGGCGACCGAACACGTGCCCGATGTCGTCTTGATGGATTTGCTGATGCCGGGCATGGGCGGGGTCGAGGCCACCCGGCGGGTCAAAAACGTCAGCCCTCGGACGCAAGTCGTGGTCTTGACATCTTATCACCAGGACGAATATATCTTTCCGGCACTCCAGGCTGGAGCCATTTCTTACGTTCTCAAGGATATCAAGATGGAAGAGTTGGCCAGGGCCGTTCGTCAGGCAGCCAGGGGCGAGGCCACTTTGCACCCCCGCGTAGCCGCCCGGGTGATCCAGGAGCTTCACCGTCCCCAACCCGACGAACTGAACCCTTATATGGAACTAACCGAAAGGGAGCTGGATGTTCTAAAGCTGATCGCCGATGGTCTGACCAACCAGCAAATCGCCGAACAGCTCATCATTAGCCCTAATACGGTCAAGGGGCACGTCAGCAACATCCTCGGTAAACTCCATTTGGCTGACCGCACCCAGGCGGCCGTCTATGCCTGGAGAGAGGGCATCGTCCGGCGAGAAACATGAATTCCTGGACCAGTATCTTGAGAGTATTAAGGTACATTTCTGCCCGGCAGATGGTCAAGTGTTCATGTTTGGTATAGACAGGTGGCTAATCACCATACCATGCTGGGGTAGGGTTTCAGATGCTCCACCGGGAGGATGGCTAACTACTCGCCAGGCGCTTCAATTCCTCACTCCGTTCCATTAAACTGTGATCAGAGTCGAAGTTGATATATAGACATGTTAATCTTGTCTATTTTTTTAAAGGAGTTTAGAAACGATGGATCACATTCAAATTCTTAAACGTTCGTGGCACACTATGTGGCGCTACAAGGCGCTGTGGATCTTTGGTTTTATCCTGGCTCTGACCACATTCTCCTGGGAATCGGCCATGCTATTTGGCGACAATAACAGCGGCCAAGGTTCGACAATTCAGTACGAGCTCTCAGAAGGGGACCGGGAATGGCTGGCCAAAAATCTCTGAGGACGTGGCAGAGTTCATCCAGAACGAGATAGTACAGATGGTTGTGCTGATCCTCATCCTGGTCATGATCGTGATCTTCCTAATGATTCTGATTGGCCTCCTGTTGCGCTACCTGTCGGAGACGGCGTTGATCAAGATGGTCAACGACTATGAAAAGACAGGCACCAAGTATGGCATCCGGCAAGGCCTGCGAATGGCTTGGTCCCGCTCGGCCTGGCGCCTGTTCCTGATCGACCTGGCCGTTTATTTACCAGCCATCCTCTTGTCCCTGGTGCTCTTCGCCCTGGTCGTAGTCCCT
>Ga0111142_1131_pt1 | contig 10783 bp, 9 predicted proteins | sample DeeMarSeWOR28_12_FD_80398 | JGI IMG/M metagenome (GOLD analysis project Ga0111142, IMG submission 80398) | Anaerolineae bacterium SG8_19 | reverse complement strand
GTGGAAACTGTCGATCCACCAGCGGACGCGTACCTTACGGGCCGCATTATCAAATTCGACGAACAAAACATCCACCGGCTTATCATCCAGCACGTACTTTATACCCCGTACCGCATCTGTAGCCGTCTTTCGAATCAGGTCGATATCGATGCCGTAAGCAATACCGATATCAGTTTGCAGGCGGTACTTGGTATCGGGATAGTTGTAGTTCACTATCTGGCTCTTGGCGATCTTGGAATTGGGCACGATTAACTCACGGTTATCTACTGTAAGGATACGTGTGGTGCGCGTGCCGATATCCAACACATCGCCCCAGGTGTTTAAATCCTGAATCAGAACAGAGTCGCCGATGCGGAACGGCTGGTCGGCCAGGATGATAAAACCGCTAAGGGCATCGGTAATGACATCCCTGGCTGCCAGCGAGACGATCGCGACGGTTGCGAGCAGGGTGAAATAGAGCGTATTTGCATTGGCGCCGAAATGGGACAATCCAAGACTCACGGCAATGATCACTACAAGGAAGTAAGCGAAGCGCTGTATGCCTGTAATGATGGGATCGAGGCGATCTTGATCTTCCGCGTTGTCCAGAGAAGCTATATAGTGTTTAGCGGCAAATTGAATCAATCCCAGGGACATGGAGGTCAGAATGATCAAGTTTAGCACGAAGAACAAGTCGTCCGTGGCTGTGCGCAAGGTGTCGCCTAGAAAAGATAGCCCGGAGACGGCGAAATCGACGATAAATAGAATTAACAGCCACTGCAACTCATCTTTGACTTCGACAAACATCTCGTCGTCAAGCTTCGTCTTCGTCCGCTTAACCATCCGCTTCAAAATCTGGTTTACCAGCAGTCGAGCAAGGAAGTATCCGCCGGCAATAATGAGCGTGGCGCCAACGAGTTCTGCCCATTGGTTGCCTGTTAATCCGAGGAAAGTTCTTTGGCCTAGACCGAAACGGTCCGCAACCTCACTGGTCCTGCGTTCAATGGCGCTGGGGGTGGGGGTGGGTATTGGGGTCCTGGCGGCAACGGCCGTGGAGAAACCCGCGGCGGCGCCGCTTTCTGCAGAAGATAGCGTTGGCTCGGCCGTACCCGCACTGATTGGTGCGGCGGGCGGCGTTACCGTTGGCGTCGGCGGTGGCGTGTCTGATGCGCAAGCCGGCACCAGAAAAATGAGCCAGAGCATCACCAGAATCGCTGCCCCTGTCAATACACGGCTCGACTTCATTAGCTTTCAATCCCGATGGAACAGACAATGATAGTTATCAAACATCCATCTCCTGGCATCACTCACCTGACCCACTGTGGACAATAGCGACCGGAGCTGTTTCCCCACGCGTTGGCATCTCCGGCACCAGCTTCAATTCTGAATCAACCTCGCCTTTTTTATCCATTTCCGCTATGCGTTTGCCATACCAGTCGGATAAGGGCGCGGCCGTCAAACCATGGGCCAACACACTCATGAAAATAGTAATCATGACTGCCGAGTAAATGGTCTCCCTGCCGCCGAGATCTTCCGCTGCGACGACAGTGAGGACATACAGGATGGAAGCGATGCCACGCGGCCCGAACCAACCGATGAACAGCACGCTCACCGCCCGTAATTTCGTCCCTAACAAGCTGATAGCCACCGGCACCATGCGCACGATGGTCAGGCTTAAAATTGCATACAGCACGATGGTCAGGTTTAGCCGCTCGAAAGCGGGCAATAGCATGACCATGCCAAAGAGGATGTAAGTCATCAACATCAACAAGTCATTTTCGACTTCGGCGAAATCGTCGAGGGATTCCATCTCGCGAACGCTCATGTAACGACCCGAGACGATGCCGAAAACGAATGAAGCGATGAACCCATTGCCGCCGATCAACAATGCCGAGCCGTAAGCAACTATGATTAAAGCCAGCCAGCAGATTTTTTGGAATCCCCGCGACATCCAACTGCTGTCGTCGCCCCAGCGGATATAGCGGGCGCCCAGGAAACCGATAAGCAGGCCGGCCAAGAGGCCAAAAACGATCTGTCTGGCTGTGAAAAGTAAAAAAACGCCCGAGCCAAGCTGTTGTTCGGTCGAAACGGCTATTGACAAAGTCAGGATCAGGAATGATGTTGAGGGCCTGGCGGATGCGCGCCGGCACCAACTTGTTGGATACCACGCTCTGTCCCAGGCTGGCATCGGTGGGCGCCAGGATGACCGCCAGGACGGCCGCTGGCCAAATTCCTAACTGGCCGAATAGGACAGCAGCCACCACCGCGCCCAAGGCGATGGTCAGGGGCAAACCAATTGCCAGAAGCCGCACGGGCAACGTGTAATTGCTTAAAGCGCCAAGGTAGCGATTGCCTCCACAATCGGGTCGTCAAAAGTCAGCTTGATAGTGTCTGAAAAGATGACGCCGGCAGCGAGGCCGAACAGCACGTACAACATCGGCAGGGTGACGGCCGTGTTTCGAATGCGTTTCGATACGCCAGCAACCAGTACAAGGCCGACGAGTAGTGCCCAAACAACGATTAGATCCATGATTTCTCAGTTTATCTGCTACCCTTGTGTTGCCCGGTCTCCAATAGGGTTCGCCTGCTAGTTATGTTAATTAGCAGGCGACCCGGGACTACTTCAATAAAGCTCTCTAGTATCCAGTTGGCCAGCGCAGCGGCCGGGTGGTAAAGGGAGGTCTGGGCTCAGGTCGTGTCGTAAGTCCGTTCTGCCGCAGACGCCAGAAGAGCAGGTCGAATCGATCCTGCCCGAAGAACGGCTCGCCGCGGAACACCGAATTGGGCACACCTCCGTGACCCGACGCTAAAAACTCAACCTGGTTCTGCTGCCAGACGGCGTCATACTTTTCGGGATTCTGCTGGATGTCCTTGATCGTGGCCTGGTAATCCAGGCCTGTCTTATTGAAGGCCTCCTCGATTTCGGCCGGCCAGAAATCCGACCGGCCACCCCAAATAAGCGGGCTGGCGTGGTTGACGAACTCAAGGCATTTACCCGCCAGTTGAGCGGCATTGGCAAGACGAACCAACCAGGCGATGTAAGGCTGTTCCTCGAGGGGGAGGATGTAGCCACTATTGGGATTCTCAAACGGCCAGTGATTCTGCACGATGGGATCGGGATCGGTAAAGCGATAGGGAATGCCTTCGTACTTGGCCACGCGAGCTGTGTCGTGCACGGTGTCCGCCCATTTGTACCACCTACCGCCTGGAGCATGCCCCTCCTCAGTTCCGCCAACGCCACCGGAGAACATCCCCGGCGTGCGGACGGCTACCGGGAAAATCACTTTCACGTTCACATCCACGTTGTAGTTGGAATTAAGATAGGTAATGCGTTGCAGGATTAGATAGCTGTATGGACTGCGCATCGAGTAGAAGACGTCCACCTTCAGTGGGTTCTCGGGCGTGACGACATCCGTAAGCGGGGCTGGCAGCGGCTCTAAAGTGTCTTCATTCCTATAGCTGTGGTTGGTGCTATCATAGTGCCGCCACAGCCAATTGCCCTTGTGCGTCCCCGGTTCCATCTTATTGTCTACCGGCGGCATTTCGGGTACTGGAAAACTGTATTTTTCCTTGTCGTAATCTGGGATTAATTCTTTGATTGACATGACTTTCTCCTTTTTCTGAAAAGTGACTGGTTAAACTCTGGTGGTACCCTTTCAACCTTCTTCGGAACCTTTCCACTGTTTACCTCATACCAATAAAACTCAACCTGAGGATTCTCAGAATGCAAAAGCGAACCCTACCTGTCATGTTTGAACATTATCGGCAGCGTGACGATTGGATTTCCCTGCCGTCTCTGAGCTCTTCTTATCTTGTCTTCTCTTTATAACTTCGCGAACGACCCAGCTCAATGACATCACACCATAGATCAGGGCCCAGGCAGTCGCCGCCCAATACACGAAAGGTTGGTCCATTTGCGGCGAGAGGATTAAGAGTCCACCCAACAACACTTCAAGTATGCCTAACAGGAAGTGGACCGTGGTTACTCTATTTGTCGTTATTCCGCCGATCCGGACCTCGCTAAACAAATGCAATAAACCTGTAACCAGGATCACCGAGCCAAACACAAAAACGACAAAATCTTCCCCTATCCATTGACGGGTAAAACTCCTGGTAAGGACCAATAAACCGGCCACGAGCGCCACCACTCCGGCTATCAAAGCAGTATGTCGGCCAGGATACCTGGCATCTTCCTCACTGCGACGAAGGACGGCGAAGCCAATCGACAACCAGAAGAAACCCATGAGATTGAATAAGAAACCGCTGCTCTTGTCGGGCATAAAAAGAAGCAGAATGCCCAGAACAACGGCCGCCCCTCCCCGGTATAGATTCATCGCGATGGGTATCCATGCTTTCATTTAACTTCCCAAACCTAATCTCAAAGTTCTTACCATTTTCCCGCTGTCACTTTTTCGCATTATCTTATTGATACTGACTCGCTCGAATCAGCGAAAAAGGGTCCCTGAGCTAGCGTAGAATCTTCACCCGCCGCTGCAACCTCGATGATCGTGCTGTCGTCGAGTTGGAATTGCATGGTGACTGGCTTGTCGCCCAGCCTTCCTTTAACCTGCTTGGGATCTGCTGATTGTGGGGGTTGAAGGCCCTCATCGACAGGAAAATGCAAGTTACGCCCCAGAAGCAGACCTTTTTCTATAATCAGAATATCGTGTGCCCATATTGCAATCGCCGCAGTACGGGAATAATTGCCGTCAAGATGCCTGTAAGTACCTTCTAACACCCGTACTTTCATCTTGAACAGACCGGGTAGATTCTTTTCGACATCGTGGCGGTGCCACAACCCGGCAGCCAACCAGCCAAGGATTAGCCAAAGCGGGACACCTAATAGTGCAAGAATTGCTAGCATCCAAAGTTTTCCTTCTACCTGAACATCTAAAGAAGACTCTCCCCGGAAGCTGCACTCTGTCGTACAGCTTCCGGGAGTGTGCTTTCATCCTAACCACAGACCAATCTTAACCAGGAACTCATCTGGGTTGACCGTCCTACTGCCTGCCCAGCAGCCTTCGGGCGACGGCCTCGGCATCGTGGATGGCTTCGCCGGAGACGTCGTATGTGACCTTCTTCACCGTTCCCGTGAAGGGGAAGGAGTCCCGGTAGCTCTCGTGGTCGACAGCGTCGCCGTAGTCGTAGCCGACGCTGATGCCTTCGATGCAGAAGACGAAGGGTACCGTGACGTCCATATCGACGGATCCAACCTTCTGACCGTTGACGGCCAGGATCCCGGTGCCCGGCGCGCCCTTGCCGTTGCGCACGTCGGGGTCGCCGGTGACCTTGAAGCCGTACTGGATCGTGACGTCCCCTTCCGGAAGGGGCTTATCCGACACGATGCGAAATGTCTTGTGCCCCTCATAGTTGTAGACGAAGTTGACCTTGCCGTCCTTGACAAACATGGTGTGGCCGCCAGCGTGGGCGCCCCAGGCCACGATGACGCCTTCAGCCCCGCCTTGCGGGACGTGGATCTCGGCCGTGATGGTATGGGGCCGGTTGTAGATGTTGGGGGCCGCGAGGGCAGCGACTGGTGCACCCGGGAAGTAGACGTGGGTGTCGGTCGCCCGGCCCGGCATCGGCCGCGGGAAGGTGAGGCGCTGACCGATGGTGCCCTGGAGCGGGAGCACGTTATACTTCCGCGCCTCTTCATACCAGAGGTCGACCATCTCCTTCAGCTTGTCCGGGTGCTTCTGGGCGAGATCGTAACACTCGGCCGGGTCGTTCCTCAGGTCGTAGAGTTCCCACGTCTTGTCGAGCTCTTCCAGATCCTTGGCGTGGATCGGGTCGCCGACGTGGTGGCCCCGCTCGGCGCCCGTCTTGTAGTTGGGTCCCGGCCAGCCGCACTCGGCCCGCCAACCCTCATGGTAGATCGAACGGTTGCCAAGCACCTCGTAGTACTGGGTGGTGTGCACCTCCGGTGCATTCGGGTCGGAAATGGTCGATGCCAGGCTGACGCCCTCGATGGGATCCTGCTTGACGCCTTTAATCGACTCGGGCGGGTCGATGCCGAGTAGATCGAGCACCGTGGGCACCATGTCGATGGCGTGCCCGTACTGGGTGCGGAACTCGCCGCTGGCGTTGATCTTCGCCGGCCAGGAGAGCACGAAGGGGTCGCTGGTGCCGCCGCGGAATGTCTCTTTCTTCCACCGCTTGAAGGGCGTGTTCCCGGCGTTGGCCCAACCCCAGGCGTAGTGGTTGTAGTTCTCCGGACCGCCGAGAGTATCCAGCTTGGCCAGGTTATCCTCGAGCTTAGTGGGGATGTAATTGAAAAAGTCGTTCTCGTTGAGGGTGCCGTTGAGGCCGCCCTCAGGACTTGCTCCATTGTCGGAGATGATCATGATCAGGGTGTTGTCGAGTTCGCCAATATCCTCGAGGAAGTCGAGGATCCGGCCAAACTGCTCGTCGGTGTAGGTGACGAATCCTGCAAACACCTCCATCATCCGGGTAAAGAGCTTCTTCTCGTCATCGGATAGTTCGTCCCACACCTGCACGTCGGGATCATGCGGCGACAACTCAGTCTCCTCGACGAAGAGGCCCAGCCGCTTCTGGTTGGCGAAGACCAACTCGCGGTACTTATCCCAGCCCATGTCGAATTTGCCCTTGTACTTATCGGCCTCTTCTTTGAAGATGTGGTGCGGTGCGTGTCCGGCGCCGGGGCAGAAGTACATGAAAAAGGGCTTGTCCGGGGCGACAGAGTGGGCGTCGCCGATGAACTGGATCGCCTTGTCCGTCAGATCCTTGGACAGGTGATAGCCTTCCTCGGGGGTAGCCGGCGGCGTGACGCTGTGGTTGTCGTAGACGAGGTCCGGATACCACTGGTCGGTCTCCGCGCCAAGGAACCCATAGAAGCGCTCGAATCCGCGCCGAGATGGCCAGGTGTCGAAGGGGCCGGCCATCGTCTCTTCGGTGGCCACGCTCAGGTGCCACTTGCCCAGGCCCATGGTGTTGTACCCGTGCATATTGAGGATCTCGGAGATGAAGCCGTGCGAGGGCAGGATCCGTCCGTCGTAGCCAGGGAACCCAGTGGACCACTCGCTGATGCAGCCCATGCCATTCGAGTGGTGATTCCGGCCGGTGATGATGCAGGTGCGGGTGGGCGAGCACAACCCGGTGGTATGGAAGTTGGTGTAGCCAAGGCCGCGATCGAGGATGCGCTTGACGCTCGGCGCCTTCACCAGCCCGCCAAACGGTTCGAGGTGCCCGAAGCCGATGTCGTCGAGGACGTAGAAGAGCACGTTCGGTGCGCCTTCGGGAGCCCGGATCGGCATGGGCCACGCCTCCTCTGAGTCATCGATCGTCTTGCCGATCTTGCCAGGAAATTTATCTTCGAGTCCGTATTCAACAAACTTTTCCATGATCTTTCTCCTTTTCTGAATTCATAAGTCGATATTCCAATATCTATAGCTACACTTAACCCATCGCATATGCCACATGCTCAGGTCGAGTGTGCAAAAGCTAACGAATTTTTTTTATTTCAATTTTTGCCTCCATATGGCGAATCTGTAATCACTCAGTCTAATTGACCGTCTTCTTGAATGAGCGAAGCACCTCTAGCAATTCGTCCGGTGGCCCGTCCTTGCTAATGAACGCGTCAGCACCGGCCGATATGGCCTGCGACTCGACTTCAGGATTAACAGAAAAAACAACTATCTTTGGTGGAAGTTCAAGCCCCTTGATATCGGTTAGTAAGTCCTTCATTGATGTACCTGGAAGTTGCCATTCTAATAACAGGACATCAGCCCCAGAGGCTTTCAACTGTATAAGAAGCCCTTCTGCCTGAATGGCCATTCCTATGACATGCATGCCAGGTTCCTGTTGAAATAGCAACTGCAATCCTATTCGCAGATTCGGGTCCGGTTCAGCAAGAAATATCAGCATAGGGGCATCCTTTATCCTTGGTCTAGTGAGGCATCGATAGAATTAATAGAACATTTACCGGCCCTACCCTCTGCAACTGGCCGGGATGCGGATCTCTTGGCCCACAATGATGAGGCCCGGGTTGGCGATATCGTTGTAGGCTGCTAGTTCCTGATAGGAGCAACCGTATTGCAGACCAATACGGAAGAGGTTGTTACCGGACTGGACCACGTGGACCTGCTCACCGTCGACCAGCAGCGGCGTACCCCTAGTTGGAACACTCTCCACAACAGGCTGCTCGCCGGTGCCAGACGAGACGATCGCCTCATCGGGAAACTCTACTTCAAGCGCATGCTCAATTCCCCGAGCCAGCCAGCCATACTCCGTGCCACCTGCCGGATTTAAAATCCGCATGATTGTAGGTTCTGCTTCAGGAGTGGGATAGTAAAGTACCTGCACATGTACTGCCTCACGTGAGATGTTAAGCTCATCAATCCAACCACTGTCCCGCCAGCCATCAAGGGCATACCACTCTGCCACAAATCCTCCCCCCACTTCTTGAACGACATAAGTACCTGTACGGGCTACGTCATCAGTAAATTCAAAATCTATGCGTAAGGCCGTACCATTTGGAGCTGCTTCTGGCTCAACCTCCCCCACACCCCCAGGTTCGGGTTCAACTTCACCCTCACGTCCAGGCTCAATCTCACCCTCACGTCCAGGCTCAGGCTCTATTTCACCCTCTTGGAACAAGGGATCTGCTGTAACAGAATTAACTATCAGCAATAACACAAGGGCAACAATGCCAAATAGGGTCCACACAAGCACTAGTTTCTTCATTTCGATCTCCTGGTAAAATTTGTATGCTATGGAAGAACTAATCTTCCTCCGACGATTTATGAGCCATTCCCTGACAAGTTGGAGGTTAGTCCACAAGGAGAGTCCTTTAGTTCATTGCCGTGGGAACGGAATCTTGTTCAACTATGACAGCGCCGAAACCACACCTTTAGTCTAGGATAGGGCACCTGCTAACACATCTGTCTTTCGGCTCATTGTCAGATAGGAACTTTGGGCTATTGGCGACAGGAAGATTGGCCCTTTCTCACCGAAAAGGCTTTCTTTAATAGATATTCTGTTTAGGTTTTCGAGATTTTGCTTGGGTTTCTTTCGCCTATGTTAGGGAACTAGGAATTAGCTGCAGTTCCACGGCCATGGCCGCGGCCTGAGCCCGGTTGCTGGCCCCCAGCTTTGACATGCAGGCGCTGACATGATGTTTGACCGTGGCCGGGCTGATCGCCAGCTGCATGGCGATCTCCCGGTTGCTCAAACCCTCGACTAAGAGAGTCAGTACCTCCAGCTCGCGCTTGCTCAGGTTATGTCCTGGCTCGGGAAAGCGGGTCTTGGCTTCCATTAGGGCTGCCGTCGCTTCCGGGGCCAGGATCGTCTGACCCGCATGAACGCCTCGAATTGCTTCGGCCAATACATCGATATCCGCATTCTTGGTGAAAAAGCCCACAGCGCCGGATTCGAGGGCATCTTGCACTGTATTCCAATTCGGAAAGGTGGTTAACATGATGATCTTCACTTCTGGATACTGAGCCAAAACCGCCCGGGTGGTTTCCAGGCCATCGATGCCAGGCATGACCACATCCATCAGTATCACATCGGGCGTGAGTTTCGGGAGTTGGGCCAACAGTTCTGACCCACTACCGGCTTCGCCGACTAATTTCATATCGTCAAAAATGAGCAGCATATTCATGATCCCGTTGCGCACAACGGGATGGTCGTCGACGACCATGACCTTGATGGGTGTCTGTTCATTCATTGTCACTATTATCTCCTGGAGCAAGCCAAGACACAGTCACCTGCGTCCCGCGGCCATTCTCGCTTTCGATTTTGATGCTGGCCCCGACCGCTTGGGCGCGCTCGCGCATAATGCCAACCCCCAGATGCCCCGCCGGAATGGCCTGCGGATCAAATCCTCGCCCATCATCTTTGATCATCAACCGGGCGCCGTGAGGGCTGCAGGTCAAGTCGACGACAACCTCGCTCGCCAGGGCATGTTTGGCGACGTTGTTTAAGGATTCTTGGGCGATGCGATACAAGGCGAGGGCCACATCCTCAGGGAGCGAATAGTGTTCGTTTGCGTTAAACGTGACGTCGACGCGGGAACGGGCCCGGGTGCTTTCAGCCAGTAAGTATAATAGTTGAGCCAGGTTCTTTTCTCTGAACTCGCTTGGATGTAGCTCGAGCAACAGAGCGCGCATCTCAGTCAATGCCCCGCGGATTAGTAGGTCTAGTTGCTCCATATTTTGCAGGGCGATACCAGTATTCTTATCCAGCATTCGGGGTATCGCCTGGGCTAACACGCTGGCCGAGAAGAGGTTTTGGGTGACGGAGTCGTGTAGATCACGGGCCAGGCGCTCCCGTTCTCCCAGGACAGCAGCTTCGTGCTCGGCCGTTATCTGATCGGTCACATCCTCGACCAAAGTTAGCAAGACTTCATTCCCTTGTAGAACCAGCTGGCTGATATTCACGCTGGCAAAAAACACATCGCCGTCGTTACGCCTGAGCTGTATACCGAAATTTCGCACCGATCCTGATATTTGCAGCTCAGCTAACAATGTTTTGCGGTCGGCAGGATCTGCATAGAAGTGTCTGACTCTGCTCTGCAATAATTCCTCTTCCGAGATGCGCAGCATGTCTAAAAGGGCCTTGTTTACGGTTAGGAACTCACCTTCAAGACTTGTCAAAGCGATGCCCAAGGGTGAATTTTCAAATAGCGATTGAATCTGCGCTTCTGCAAAACTTAAAGCCTGGGAGCGTTCTTCTAATAATTGCTCCAACTGGTCATGGGTACGGGCGTTATCGATAGAGATGGCCATTTGCGAGGACAATAACTGCAGCAGTTCCACGCGCTCTTGGGTAAAAACATCCGTAG
>Ga0111142_1110_pt1 | contig 10877 bp, 9 predicted proteins | sample DeeMarSeWOR28_12_FD_80398 | JGI IMG/M metagenome (GOLD analysis project Ga0111142, IMG submission 80398) | Anaerolineae bacterium SG8_19 | reverse complement strand
TTTCAGCAACCTGATCCGACACCGGGATGGCGGGACGATGATCCTCAACTTGCCCGATGCCTTGGCCGGAAACTTCCAACCGGCCGTTCGCGGGGATGCAAATACGGTCGCCCATAACGACGTCCTCCTTATAGCCTACCGCCAGCCGGCAGCCGGCGACAACATCAGCGTCGAGGCGGTGGTGGTGTCCAGGCAAACTCAGCATGGCGGGCTGGCCACCCTGGAGCTGACCAGCGCTTCAGGCCAGATCGTCCTCACCGGCAATTCCGGCGGTGGTGTTTGGGCCGATGGCAAAGTGGTTGCCAATATGTGGTCCACCTTGCTAAAGCAGGCCACGGATACCGGTGAGATCACATCAACCGACCAGAGTCGAGCCGCCCTGCTGCCAACCGGTGTTTAACCCTTAAGCAATGCAGGTTGGGAGCCGATCCAATTAGGGAAGTATCCGTTCTTACCCCCGGTCGCTTGATCCGTGGGTCTAGCCCATCCATCCTTTGTGCGTTAGAATGCACCTCTTATTTGGCCGTCACTTTACCGGCCGTGAACCGGACCAAGCATGACGGTCGCGTGCTAGAGGTTATCATGGATAAAGGACAGGAAATCGGAGGGCATCCTCTCCGGCGGCTGTGGGGTTACGCGCCCGGCCATCACCGCGAGATCGTGCTGGCCACGATCTATTCTTTTCTAAACAAATTATTTGACCTGGCCCCGCCGGTCCTCATCGGCATGGCTGTGGACGTGGTGGTGTCCCAAGAGGAGTCACTGCTGGCCCAATTGGGCATCACGAACGTGGCCACCCAGTTGGTGGTGCTAGCTGGGCTGACCCTGATCGTGTGGGCCCTGGAGTCAGCCTTCGAATACGCCTATCAGATCAAATGGCGAAACCTGGCCCAGACCTTACAACACGAATTGCGCACCGACACTTACGACCACGTGCAATCCCTGGATATGGCCTATTTTGAGGACCAGAGCACTGGCGGCCTGATGTCCATCCTCAACGACGACATCAACCAGCTCGAACGGTTCCTGGATATCGGGGCCAACGAGGTCATCCAGGTGGTCACCACGGTGCTGGTCATCGGGGCCATATTTTTTGCCCTGGCGCCGGGCGTGGCCTGGATGGCTCTTTTGCCGATGCCGTTCATCATCTGGGGCTCAATCCGCTTCCAGCGAACCATCGCCCCTCGCTACACCAACGTACGCCAGCAAGTGGGCATCCTCAACGGCCAATTAGCCAACAATCTAAGCGGCATCGCCACCATCAAAAGTTATACGGCCGAGGCTTATGAAGATAAACGCATCGCCCGGCTGAGTGATAATTACCGGGACAGCAACCGGCGAGCCATTAGCCTGAGCTCCGCCTTCGTGCCCCTGATCCGCATGGTCATCGTCCTGGGCTTCATCGCCATCATGGTCTATGGCGGGCTGATGGTGGTTGGAGGGCAACTCAATGTGGGGGCCTATAGCACGATGGTTTTCATGACCCAGCGACTGCTATGGCCTCTCACCCGGCTGGGCCAGACCATCGACCTATACCAGCGGGCCATGGCCTCGACGGCGCGCGTCTTTGAACTGTTGGACACCAAATCCCAAATCATGGACGGCCGACGACCCCTGCCGGTCGGCGAGGTGCGCGGCGAGGTGACTTTCGAAAAGATCAGCTTCGAGTATGACGACCAGAATATGCCGGTCATCCACGACCTGTCTTTGCGCGTTCCGGCCGGGGATACGATAGCCATCGTCGGGGCCACCGGCTCTGGAAAGACAACCCTGGTGAAGCTGTTGTTACGTTTTTATGACGTTCAATCTGGCCGCATCTGCCTGGATGGTCAAGATCTGCGCGATCTGCGATTGACCGATCTTCGCCGGGCTATAGGCTTCGTCAGCCAGGACGTCTTTCTCTTTCACGGCACGGTGCGTGAGAACATCGTCTACGGCACCTTCAACGCCAGCATCGATCAGGTTGTGGAAGCAGCCAAAATCGCGGAAGCCCATGATTTCATCACCGCCCTACCCCAGGGGTATGATACCATCGTGGGCGAGCGGGGCCAGAAGCTATCTGGTGGCCAACGGCAACGGCTGTCTATCGCCCGGGCTGTGCTGAAAGATCCGCCAGTGCTGATCCTGGATGAAGCGACCTCATCCGTGGACAATGAGACTGAAGCAGCCATCCAACGCTCGATGGAACGGATCATCGTCGGCCGGACGACCATCGTCATCGCCCACCGCCTGTCTACCGTGCGTAATGCCGACCGGATCTTTGTGCTGGAAAAGGGTGTGCTGAGCGAACATGGCCGGCACGAGGAGTTGGTGGCCGCCAAAGGAATCTATGCCAGCTTATGGCAGGTTCAGACCGGGGAAACGGTACGGATGCCAGGATGAAGCAGCATCAAGAGGCAAATATCGTGGAATAGACCAGGGAACCCAGTGATCGGTTTTGTAAGCCAAGCTCTTTCGTTAACCAGCCGTTAACCATAACATAGCAAGATATTAAAGAGATATTGAAAAACCGTTAATAAAGTCTGGATAAGCTTTCTATATGCAATTATGGATTGCTTTTCAGGAAAATATGAGCCTTACCGTTATCATAGTGGGCGCTTGTCTTATGCTTTCCACCATGTCAATGATTTTTACTTTCTCTGCCATCGTCATTGCTAACAAAACAGACCGCGTTGCAGGCGAATCGGAGGAGCCCAAAACCAGCGGTGGGAATAGCCATCTTGCACCTTCCAATAAATCTGCCCATTTGATCCATTAAGAGTTGTCCTGAAAACATATCACCTACAAGGTAACCCTTTCCAATTCGCACACATCTGCTTTACCCAACGATCAGCCATATGCCTAAAACAAGCAACAACCACAGCACCATCTTGCGGAAGACTGGGGCGCTGATCCGATTGGCCAGAAATAGACCGGCAACGATGCCGGCCGCTGTGGCTGGAAAAGCCACCAGGCTGTTGCGCCAGACGTCGACGGTATAGTTATTGGCCAAGACGTGGGTGCCTACGATCAGTGCCCCATTCAGTAAGAAAAAGCCTTGCAGGTTACTCTTAAATTCGGCCGGAGGCCATTGGCGGCAGTTGCCATAGACGATCACCGGCGGACCGGCCGTATTGTAAGCCCCTCCCAGGATGCCAGCCACAAAGCCCACACTATAAGCCCAGACCGGCTGCTTGATGGCCGGCAATCGCAGATTCAATAGCGCGTACAAAGCGTAACCGCCAACGACAAGTCCTAACATTGTAAGCACAATTCGTTCGTCGACGTTCCGCAACGTCCAAACGCCGAGGGGAATGCCGATAATCGAAGCGACAGCCAGGCGCCACACGACTTTCAGATTGAAGGCATGTCGATAGTAGATCAGCAAGGTAACTTCGGCGACGATACCAAAAAGGGCCACCAAGGGGGCGGCCGTCTGGATGCCCAATAAGGCCGACAACAAGGGCATCGACACCAGCGCCAAGCCAAATCCGGTGACACTTTGGGTAAAGATAGCAAAGAAGACGATAATGAAAACCAGTAACAATTCCATACACTAATGCTATCTCAGACCGGTTCAAGGGCAATAGAGGACGATACCTGTATAATTACGCTTGTAGAACAGTCGAAACCTGCTACCCTTCGTATCGTTCGTTCAGGTGGAGGTAACAAAAGAGCTATTCTCTAGCCGGCTTCCTCAGCATAGAATTGGATAACGACCCGTGAGTAATAAAATCATCTATTCCATGATCGGCGTGGGCAAGATCTACCCACCCAACAAACAGGTTTTAAGAGATATCTCATTGTCCTACTTCTATGGGGCCAAGATCGGCGTTTTAGGCTTGAATGGAGCCGGCAAGAGCACCCTCCTGCGCATTATGGCCGGCGTCGATCAGAATTATCTGGGCGAAACGGTCCTCTCCCCCGGCTACACCATCGGTTTTCTGGAACAAGAGCCAGCTCTTGACGACTCGAAAACCGTGCGTGACATCGTCGAGGAAGGGGTGCAGGAGGTCGTCGATGCTCTACGGGAATATGACGCGGTGAACGCCAAGTTTGCCGAACCGATGACGGTCGACGAGATGGATGGCCTTATCGAACGCCAGGGAAAACTGCAGGAAGAATGTGACCGGCTCAACGCCTGGGACCTGGATAGCCGGCTGGAATTGGCCATGGACGCCTTGCGCTGCCCGCCGGGTGATACCCCCATTTCGATCCTGTCCGGTGGCGAACTACGCCGGGTGGCTCTCTGCCGACTGTTGTTGCAGGAGCCTGACATCCTGCTCCTGGACGAACCCACCAACCACCTGGATGCGGAAACGGTGGCCTGGCTGGAACAACACTTGCAGCGCTATGCTGGGACGGTGATCGCCGTCACTCACGACCGTTACTTCCTGGACAATGTCGCCGGCTGGATCCTGGAGCTAGATCGAGGGCATGGCATCCCCTGGAAGGGCAATTACTCGTCCTGGCTGGAACAAAAACAAGCTCGGCTGGCGAAGGAGGAGAGAGCTGAATCCCAACGGGTCAAAACCCTGCAGCGGGAATTGGAATGGATCCATATGACCCCCAGGGCACGACAAGCCAAAAGCAAGGCCCGCATCAAAGCCTATAACCAACTGGTTGAGCAAGGCACTGAAAAGGCCCAAGAGGACTTGGAGATTTATATCCCACCTGGCCCGCGCCTAGGCGATGTAGTGGTCCGGGCCGGAGACGTGAAGAAGAGTTACGATGACCGGCTACTTTTCGAGAAGATGACCTTTGATTTCCCGCCGGGGGCTATCGTCGGGATCATCGGTCCTAACGGCGCAGGCAAGACCACTTTGTTGCGCATGATCGTCGGGCAGGAGGATTTGGACGGTGGGGAGCTGGTGGTAGGCCAGACGGTACAGTTCGGTTACGTTGACCAGAGCCGCGAAGATTTAGATCCGGACCAGACCATCTGGCAAGAGATTTCAGGGGGAAACGAACAGTTACAGCTTGGCAATCGCAAAGTCAATTCCCGGGCCTATGTGGCCCGTTTTAATTTCACCGGCTCCGACCAGCAGATGAAGGTGGGAGGCCTCTCCGGCGGCGAACGCAACCGGGTACACCTGGCCAAGATGCTCAAGTCTGGGGCTAATTTGATCCTGCTCGACGAGCCTACCAATGACCTGGACGTGAACACCTTGCGGGCACTGGAAGATGCCCTCTTGAATTTTGGCGGATCGGTCATCGTCGTATCGCACGACCGCTGGTTCCTGGACCGCATCGCCAGTCACATTCTGGCCTTCGAAGGGGATAGCCAGGTATATTGGTTCCCCGGCAACTACAGTGACTACGAGGAGGACCGCCGACGCCGGTTAGGACCGGCGGCAGACCGGCCGCACCGGATCACCTACCGCAAATTGCGGAGGGATTGAGCGTTTTGTGGCCATTTTACGTATTGTATTCAAGAAATCAGGCTTTTTTCGGCTGTTGAACACCTTTTTTATCGTGTTGATGAACCACTAAGCACAGCGAGAGTGTGATATGAACCGTACGCGAGTCGTTTTCGTCGTGATCATCCTCATGGCAGTTTTCATCATCTTTGGCGCCCTCTTCGTCCAGCTTATTGGGAACCTGGTTGGCGGTGGCAGCAGTGCCCAGAGCGAAGAGCCAACACCCTTGCCGGCCGGAACCGTCCTGGTTAGCGTAGCCTCATCCAATACCAAACAAAACTGGATGGACCAAATCGTAGAACAATTTAATGCTGCCGGCTTTGAGACGAGCGGTGGCGACACTATCGTGGCCGAAGTGGCGCACGTCACTTCGGGCGGTTCGATGAATGCCATCCTGGACGGTAATCTGGCCCCGGTGGCCTGGAGTCCCGGCGATGCCTCCTGGGTCGAACAGATAAACACTACCTGGCAGCAACGTTTTAATAGGCCTATCAATAGTGAAGCGTGCCAAGCGACGATCTACGCCCCGTTAGGATTTGCCATGTGGCGGCCGATGGCCGAGGCGCTGGGTTGGCCCGATACGCCGATTGGTTGGGATACCATCGTCGAGCTGGCGGCCGATCCCCAGGGCTGGGCTGGCTACGGTCGGCCTGAGTGGGGCCAATTTCGCTTCGGCCATACCCATCCAGCTTATGCCAACTCCGGTCTGCTCTCGATGACTGCTTTCGTCTATGGCAACGTCGATAGCGAGGGACCATTGACACCGGCCCAGGTGTATGAAGCCGAAGAGGCTATGCGCGCCCTGGAGCAAAATACCTCCAAATACGGCCGCCAGGCGCCACCCATGCTGGATTTGATGGCCCGCCAGGGTCCTAGCTTCTTGCACGGTGCGGCCGTGCCCGAAGCCGATACGGTTCGTTTCAACGTGGAGCGAGGCGACGAGCTACAGTTCCCTCTGGCTTTCATCTTTCCTTCAGGCGGCACTATCTGGGCCGACCATCCTTATTGCGTATTGGACAACGCCGACTGGGTGAGCGAGGAACAGGCCGAAGCAGCGGCGATATTCCGCGACTATCTGCTGGAGAGAGAGCAACAGGAGCTAGCCATCGACAACTTTTTGCGGCCGCTGGACACTAGCATTCCCTTACACGCGCCGATGAACCTGGAAAATGGCACCGATCCTGGGGTATCGCCAGCAACCGTGCGAGCTTTACCCAGTCCCGACGCCGAGGTCAGCGCGGCCATCATCGATCTGTTCCAGATCACCAAGCGCAAGGCGACGGTGATCATCGCCCTGGACGTTTCGGGTAGCATGGAAGGGGATAAGATCCGCTCGGCAACGGCGGCCACAGTCGAGTTCCTGGAGCGCCTCGATCCCAACGACGAAGTTGCCCTGCTCACCTTCGATGACGACGTGGTCACCTTATCAGAACCGGCGCGAGTGGGTGACGTGGTCGAAGGGCTCTCACAGCGAGTGAGTGGACTGATCGCCGATGGTAACACAGCCCTCTACGGAGCTGTCTGCCAGGCAACGGAAATGGCTACGGCACTGAAAGAAGAAGATGCGGACGATGGCGAAACACGCCTGTACGGCGTCGTGCTGCTGTCTGATGGCGAAGATACCATGGGCGAACCGACGGAAAACCAGATGTTCGTGACTTGTTTGCCGGCTAATGCCGAGGCGGATGGCGTTAAAATCTTCCCCATCGCCTTTGGCGAAGATGCGGCCGAGGCCGTGTTGGATCGCATCGCCACGGTAACGGGCGGACGCATGTATGCCGCCGACCCAGCTTCAATCAGTAACGCCTATCTTTCGATTTCGGCCGAGCAGTAGATGCCCAGTAAGAGAGGTTAAAAGGCTGTGTCTGATCGGCCGGCCATCGGGCAAACAGAAGCATACCCTCAAATTTGGCAGAATGCGCCCCTGGTCATCGCCATCTTGCTGTTGGTGGACAGCCTGCATTTCGTCTTCGCCCGTCTGCTCCTTCCGTACCTACCAGGAGGCACATCAGCCTTCTATGTGCTGGCCATCGCTACCCTGCAGGTATTTATCTTCCTTGGTCTGCGACGGCGCATCCGTTTCAGCGTATTTCGAAGCAATCTGCGCTTCTTCCTGGCGATCGGGCTCCTGGTTGCTACCTCTACGACATTCAATTATGTAGCCGTTGGCTATATCGATCCAGGCACGGCCTCCCTTTTGGCCCAAAGTGCCACCGTCTTTGCCCTGGGTTTTAGTATTTTTTGGTTACGAGAAAAGCTAACAGGGCTAGAGATCATAGGCGCGCTCATCGCCTTGATCGGGGTCTTCGTCATCAGCTTTCAACCGGGCGATTATCTGCGATTGGGCTCATTGCTAGTCCTCGCTTCGGCCTTCATGTACGCTTTGCACGCTGCTATCGTCAAACGTCATGGCGGACAAATGGATTTCGGCAACTTTTTTTTATTCCGGGTGGCCAGCGTCACCGGCTTTCTGCTGCTGTTCACCTCAATCCGTGGACAATTGATCTGGCCTTCCTGGGAAGCGTGGCGTTTCCTCATTTTGGCCGGCACCATCGACGTGGTGTTTAGCCGCGTCTTATACTACCTGGCCTTACGTCGCTTGCAGATGAGTTTCCACACCATCATCCTGACCCTTAGCCCAGTTATCACGATCATCTGGTCGTTGATTCTCTTTTCAGAGAAACCGACAGCTCAAAGTTTCGTCGGAGGTGCGGCCGTCATCCTGGGAGTCGTCATCGTCACCTGGGGCAAATCCAAAGCCTGATAATAAGGCCAGCGTGTCTGCCTCCACGCCGGATTCATTCGGAAGTGAGTAAACTTTGGGTTAGAAGAAGTCTCGGTGTACTATATCTCTGGTTGAGTTTGACCGGTAGATGGAGGGAAACCATGGCCTCGCCGGAACCAAACATGGAAAAGGAGCGCGAGCAGATGGTCGCCCGGCAAATTGAAGGGCGGGGTTTGCGCGATCCGGCCATATTGACAGCCATGAGAGAGGTTCCACGGGAAGCTTTTGTCTCCGAGAGACATCGGCAGTTCGCTTACGACGACGGCCCGCTGCCCATCCTCGAAGGGCAAACGATCTCCCAACCTTACGTCGTGGCCCTGATGATCCAGATGCTTTATCTCAAACCCGAGGATCGGGTATTGGAAATCGGGACGGGATCGGGCTATGCGGCGGCCATCCTCAGCCGGATAGCCAGCGAAGTCCACACCGTCGAGCGGGTCGAGTCGTTAGTTCAGTACGCCCAGCAGAATCTAGCCGCCGTTGGCTACAAGAATGTACACGTTCACCTTGGAGATGGGACGTTGGGCTGGCCCGAATACGCGCCATACAATGCCATCATCGTCGCCGCTGGCGGGCCTCAAATCCCTCAAGCCCTCAAAGATCAGTTGGCTGTCGGTGGCCGCCTGGTTATGCCTGTCGGTTCCGAACAAAGGGCGCAGCGATTAGTGCGGCTGACCCGGTTGGACGAAGATGAATATGAACAGGAGACCCTGAGCCATGTCCGATTCGTGCCCCTGATTGGGGAACAAGGATGGGAAAAAGAAGAACGAAGGTGGCTCGATCTCTTCTGAATCAAGGATCAGTTGTGCATTATAGCGCTCTGGCTGGACGATAGTCTGGCGGTCGTCAAGTTGCCGCTTCATCCGCCTACAGCTTTTATTTTATAAATGAACCAGCCTGGCGAAACCAGGGTCAAACCTCGGAGGGCAGCGGCTCTGCCTGATACCTCAGGTGGAACACCAACCACATAGCCCCAACAATCAGGGCGATTAGGCTCATGCTGAAAGTAATTTGTCGAACGTCTAAACCCAGGAAATCTTGCGCATACCCGGCCCAAAAGGTAGAGATGGATTGGGTTAGAGTGAGGATGGCAAACTCGAAGGCAAAAACTCGGCCCCGGTAGCGATCGGGGACGATCATCTGGAGCAAGGCGGCCGAAAACACCCATATCGTGCCCGAACCAACGGTGCGGATCAGGGTCGCGAAGGTGAAGAAGCCCAAGGTTTGGGCAACACTCAACAAGAAGATACCCAAGGCCATCAAGCCAAAGCCGGCCGAGATAGCCCAGCGCAAGCGCATCGGGGCATCGCCCAACCAGCGACGCAGTAACAGTGGACCTAGACCCGTTCCCAAGCCACTAACCGCGTAAATCAGGCCTAAGACGGCCGTGGCATTGTCAATTTGCAGTGTTTCTGACGAAATCGGCAAATTTAAGGTGTAAACTTCCGTCGCATAGGTGATTTCTAAGACGTTGATTGCTCCCCAGGCCAAGGCGCCGCCGGCCTTGACCAGGCTGACCCCCATGATGAACGGCCTCCCAGCTAAATAGCGCAACCCATCTAGAAAGTCGAACCATCCTCCTCGACTTTCCATATCGAGGTTGGGCTTGATCGGTCCGGCAATTCGGCTAATTAGCAAAGCCGATACAAGGAAAGTTAGTGCATCCAAGACGAAGGCTTGGGCAATGCCTAATACAGCCGCCACCAGCCGATCGCGCCGGTGTAAAAATGGCGCTGAGCGCAAATTGGAGGAAGGTCAGAAGGTAAAGGAGCCAGATCTGACCAGGTTCTCGGACGAGCAAAAAACCAAGCACCGTAGCCGACCGCAGCAAGTCTGAGGCGATCATGACTTGCCGTCGCTCGTAACGGTCGGCTAATACACCGGCAAGAGGGCTAAACAAAAAGAGGGGCAAAAAGCGAGCCAGAAAGAGGTAGCTGATAGCCGTGCCAGTATCACTTAGTTTGGCAATGAGTGCAGCAGAGGCGATCAGGTTGAACCAGTCACCAAATTGGCTAACGACGGAGCCCAACCAAAGCAGGCGGTAATCCTTGTTAGCTCGAAGGAGTTCGACGTACTCGCTCATGAAGGAAATAAAAAAGGTCCTTTGGCAATGACCTACTCTCCCAGGGGGCTGCCCCCCAAGTACCATCGGCGCTGACGAGCTTAACTGCCGGGTTCGGGATGGGACCGGGTGTATCCTCGTCGCTCAAATCACCAAAAGACCTGTTTCAACTAATTTAGGTTGTTAAGGGGGAAAAGTTACTGAATAAGTGTGACCAATAAATAATCAAGGCCCAACGTCAAAACTCCGAGTTCTCCGTATCATATGGATCGTAAGCCCTCGACCATTAGTACGGCTTAGCTGAATACATTACTGTACTTACACATGCCGCCTATCAAGCTAGTAGTCTCCTAGCGGTCTTACTCCTAAACGGATGAGGGATCTAATCTTGAGGCGAGCTTCCCGCTTAGATGCTTTCAGCGGTTATCCCTGCCAGACGTAGCTACCCAGCGATGCTCCTGGCGGAACAACTGGCACACTAGAGGTCTGTCCACCCCGGTCCTCTCGTACTAGGGGCAGCTCCTCTCAAATCCCTTGCGCCCACAGCGGATAGAGACCGACCTGTCTCACGACGGTCTGAACCCAGCTCACGTACCGCTTTAATGGGCGAACAGCCCAACCCTTGGGACCT
>Ga0111142_1092_pt1 | contig 10958 bp, 7 predicted proteins | sample DeeMarSeWOR28_12_FD_80398 | JGI IMG/M metagenome (GOLD analysis project Ga0111142, IMG submission 80398) | Anaerolineae bacterium SG8_19 | reverse complement strand
AGCCCAACCAGGCTCACGGTCAATAAGAGCGAAGTGACAACCAGGGCGTAACCAAGGCCCTCTCTCAAGCCACCCCCCTTCTTGCTGCTGCTGAAGGCGATAATCAAGAAGGCGAGTGACACCCACAGCCCCAAGCTGGTCATCGCCAACTCGTTGAGTGTCAGCCAGCCACCTGTCACACCAGCCAAGTTGGCGAAGAAGCCTTCCTGGGTTGTGATTTCGTCCAGTTGATCCACAATCTGGGCTCGCGCCAGGCTGAGATTGGCCTCGATGTCAGCGTCACGCGGCGCCAGCTGCTCGGCGCGACGGTAATTGAGGATGGCGTGGCCGTAATCACCCTGTTTGAAGTAGGCATTTCCCAGGTTGTAGAATAGGGCACTGTCGGCGAACCCCTGGTCGACCAGTTGTTGGTAGGCCTGCGCCGCCTGCGAGAACTGTCCCGCCTCGTACAGTTGGTTGGCGGTCAGCATAGTATCGGTTGCCGTGACCGAGGGCCTGGCGTATAGCAGCGTCTGGTTTGCCAGAAACAAGCCCACGATCGTCAACGCAACAAGCGTGAACATGGTGATGATTCGTTTCATTCGAGCGACTCCCTTCACGTCTTAGAGACTCTTCTCTAAGTCACCGATTACGACATCGATCTCTCTCAGCAGGTTCGCGGCGTGAGCCGGATCGTTTGCCTCGGGCGAGAAGCGACCCAACTCGGCATCGGTTAGACAGGCGTTTACGCGTTCAATCAACTCGGGCTGGAGACCTTTCTCACCCAGTAGCGCCGCGAGCGCCTGATGGGTCAGGCCGGCCACCGGCTGATTCAGTTTGTCCGCCAGATAGGTCGTTAATACCTGGCCGGCCGTGCTGTAAGTATCACCCTTCTGCTTTTCCACCCGAGCCAACGCCTGTTTGGCTTTCTTGCGGGCCTGGGAACTCCGAGCCAGACCGGCGTTGTTCTGCCAGTAACGTTGTCGTCGCTGCCAGGCGAAATTCCCCACGATACCCAGCAGAGGCATGCTCCAGGCCAGCCAGTATAGAGGAGACTCGGTCACATGGTGATCGCCAGAGCTCAGCGCGGACGGCACAGGCTTCAAGTGTCGAATGTCAGTAGCCACTTGTTCAACGGTCTCCTTTTGCCCACCCGGCAAGGGAGCAGGCGGCTGCGCTTCAACTGCGTCACCCGGGGCGATCAAAACTGGAATCGGCTCGGTCGTGATGGTTCGATACTCGCCCCCGACCGGGTCGAAATAGGAAAACTCAAGTGCCGGAATGGTGAACTGGCCGTCGGCCTGGGGCACCAGGAGCCGCTCATAGACGCGCTCCCCAACCACCCGTCCATTTTGGAACTGCGTGTTGGTGGTGGCCTGGCTCTCAAAGCTCCGCCACTCGGGCATGTCCGGCCAGACCGGATCCGGGATAGCGTTGAGGTTGCCCTGGCCACTGATTGTGAGGCGCCAGGTGATGGGTTCATTGACCTTGCCCTGGGTCGCGTCAACCGTTCCGTGCAGGGCGAATTGACCTACTGCCCCGGTGAAGCTGTCTGGAGCATTAGCTGGTAGGGGTTTGATATCCAGTCTCACAGGCTGCGTCTGCAACGTCCCCCCAGAACTGAAGAAACCGCCCGGAACGGCCAGCTGGGCTGGCTCAATGGTGATGGAGCCTGCCATTGAGGGGAAGAGAACGGTGTGCAGCTCTGTCACGTTGTAGAATCGCCCGCCTGCCTGCACCTGATACTGGCTCTGGTCCGTTTGATTCTCGGTCCAGAAGCCGGTAAAGGTCGGCGCCTCATACTGCGGTTGCCCGAAGCTGCCAAACGCTTCATAGAAGCGGAAGGTGTAGGTCACCTGCTCGCCAAGATACGGCATCGGATTATCTACCTCAGCCTCGACAAAAAGCTCCTGGCCCCTGAATTGGTCCGAGGTCGGCGCTGATGGGTTGGCTGGAGGCTCCATGGCCAGTGTACCTGTGCCCTGGACAACCTGGACTGTGATAGGCTCCGTGCTGAAGGTCTGACCGTTCAGTGTCACGCTGATGGGTTCAATGACCAGATCACCCGTGGCATAAGGTTGTAAGCGGTAGTTGTATGTCAACTGGCTGCTGATGGCCCCATTGACGATGCTGATCTGTGAAGAGCTACCACTACCCACGATGTTGAACCCGTCCAGAGAGGGCAGGGTTGGGCTGGGTGGATTCGAGACGTTCGCGTTTAGCGTAACCGCCAGCATAAGCGTCTCATCGGTGGACAGCTGCCTGCGGTCCACAGTCGCCGGAATCACACCGTTAGCCTGAGCATAGCTGGGCGCCACGGACAAAATGAATAGGATAATTAACGTCGCAGGAATCAAGAAGTGTTTCATCTTTCTGGTCTTCACTATTTCCTACCTACCTTCCTTGCGTAGAACGTGAAACGTGTTGCGCACCCCGGCCCGGGTGGCGGAGCCAGGGTACGCGGCACGTGCTGTGTCTTACGTCTTAGCTCTGCACCTCGAGCAACTCCACTTCAAAGATTAGAGTAGCATCGGGAGGAATAACCTCACCCGCTCCCTCTTCGCCGAAGGCCAACTCAGCGGGGACCACCAACTGGCGTTTGCCTCCCACCTTCATCGTCGAGACACCCTCATCCCAACCTGGAATCACGTACTCCATCCCCACCGGGAAGACGAGAGGCGTGCCCCAATCCAGAGAACTATCGAACTTGGTCCCGTCTTCCAACCAGCCGGTGTAATGGATAGAGACCATCTGACCTGGTTCGGGCGTGATCCCGTCGCCCATTTCAAAGTCGTAATACTTTAGGCCACTCTCGGTAACGATGTAATCCTCTTCAGCGACCTCAGCGGGCGCTTCGGGGCTGCCAGGCAGAATATCAACCAGTTCCACCTCGAAGTAGAGCGTGGCGTCGGGTGGGATGACGCCCATAACGCCAGATTCGCCGTAGGCCAACTCGGGGGGAACGATCAGTTTGGCCTTGCCACCCACACTCAGCAAGCCGATGCCCTCGTCCCAGCCGGGGACAACCATGCTCTTGCCCAGCGGGAAGGCGATGGGCTGACCACGGTCATAGGAGCTGTCAAAGACGGTCCCATCGGCCAGCTTTCCGGTGTAATGAACCTGCACGATGTTCCCGGCCTCCGGGATCGGCCCTGTGCCTTCCTCCTCGATGACATACTGAAGACCACTGGTGCTGGTGGTCAGGTCGCTTTCCAGGAAGTCGGCCATGGCCTCCTCATCCAGGACGACCTCAGGCAGAGCCTCTGGCACCGCCAAATTGGCCAGGGACTCATTAGGCGCTGCCTCCTCGAACGTCGCCTGGACGTCGGTCTCCTCAACCACCTCGACGTCGGGCGCGACGGGTGTTTCCACCTCCGCAGTCGGACCTGCGTTGCAGCCCGCAGCCACAATCGCCGCCGTAAGACCAATACCGATCGCGAATGTCTTAAGTTTCATGATTTCTCTCCGTTCTTCAGTTGGGTAAGTTTATGTCTATTTTTAGCTCAGTGTAAAACTGGCAACCCAGGCAGATTTATGGGAAGTCCTAGTAACTCATTGGCACTCTTGTGAGTTGCCACAAGCTCCCAAAATTCCCCCGGTTACCGGGAACCTCCCGGGTTCCTACCAGTCTTCGGCCGGCGGGGCGCCAGGGAAGACCAGGATTTGTTGCAGGTACTCTTCCAAACTTTCCGTGCCCGCAGCAGCAGCTTCCAGCAGTTGTCGAGCTTGCTCCCGGGTTAGACCCTGTACCATCTGCGGTTGGCCGTTGGGCTGGTCATCCTGCTCCTGGTCGCCAGGCTGACCGCTCTGGGATTGATTCCCTTGCTGGTCCTGTTGCTGTTGGTCATTCTGCTGACCGTCTTGCAGCTGTTCCTCCTCCTCCTGCTGGTTGTTTTCTTGACCCTCTTGCTGCTGATCGTTCTGTTCACCTTGATCTTGCTGATCGTTGCTATCTCCCTGGTTATTCTGCTGCTGCTCTTGGTCTTGCCCCTCGTTTTGGTCCTGCTGTTGCTGATCTTGATCCTGTTGCTGCCCCTGGTTTTGCTGACCTTGATCCTGTTGCTGTTCCCGGTCTTGCTGCTCTTGATCCTGCTGTTGATTTTGTTGTTCCTGTTGCTGTTGCTGCAAGGCCAGCTCCAGGTTTTGCTTGGCCTCGACGTCATCGGGATTCAAGCGCAGCGCCTCTTTATAAGCCTCGATGGCCTGCTCATATTGCTGGCTTTGGAAGAAGGTATTGCCCAGGTTATAGAAACTATCCTCAGCCAAGTCACCCTTGTCTTTGATTAGAGTCTGTTCGATCTCTCCCAGAGTCTGTTCGTAATCTCCCTGACGGTAGTGAGTGTTGGCCGCGTTAAAATGAGGCTCAGCCAGCTCAGGTGATTCCTCCTGGGCCTTTCGGTAAGCTGTCAGGGCCTCCTCGAAATCTTGGTTGTAGAAGGCCTCGTTGCCCTGGTTGGTGAGTTTCTCCGCCGATGGGCCACACGCGGCCAGGACAAATACGGATATGAGAAAGAAGGGTAGTAGTTTTTTCATAACTCACATCTCCATAGTTTTGAGATGATGTCTGATCTGTATTGACGCAAACAGAGTATCACAAAGACGGACCAGACGTCTTTAATCTGAGTTCAAGGGGAGTTTAAGAAAAGCTTAAGGGGGGGATTCCCACACGTACTTGGGGTGTTGAAACGAAGCGCCTCGCTCAAGACAGCACTGCGTATAATTTCCGATAAATGTGGTCTATATCATTGACTATAATCACTGAAAGTGGTATACTAAAGTGATAATTTTGTCGTCGCTCAGCTTTCAGGTTATGATTAGCAGGTGATTCTAGGTGAAAGATCAAGCCAAAACTAAGGCCCAACTGATCGCAGAATTAGAAGCAATGCGGCAACGTGTGGCTGAATTGGAAGCCCGCCGGACCGAGCTGAGTGGGATAGGGCAGGATCAGAATGCTGCCTACCGCCTACTTCTGGAAGAGACCCGCCAGCGCAACGCCGAGTTGGCCATTATCAACAGCGTAGGCCAGGCGCTGGCCAGGCAGCTTGACTTTCAGGCTATCATCGACTTGGTTGGTGACAAAGTCAGGGAAATCATGGACGCGCCAGTCGTGACAATCTCCCTTTTTGACCAGGACACCAGCTTGATTCACCACCGCTACGTCGTCGAGCGCGGCCAACGTTTCGACTTTGGCACACCGCAAGTGCCTGATCTGCGACGCTCAAAAATCATCCAGTCCGGCGAGCCGTTGGTGTTCGGTACCAGCCAGGAGCTGTTAGCCTTCAGCAGCGAAGGCGCGATTGCCGGGGAGTTCCCGAAATCCTACCTGGGTGTGCCCATCGTCATGGGTCAGGAGGTCACCGGAGTGATTACCGCCCAGGATTTGGACCGGGAAGACCGTTTCACCGAGATCGACGTGCGTCTGCTGACGACACTGGCGGCCAATATGGGGGTAGCTATCGAAAACGCCCGGCTCTTCCAAGCGGAGCGGACCCAGGCTCGGCGTCAGGCGGCCCTGACTCGGCTCAGTGCCGCCATTGCCGCCGCCCTCGATGAAGCTGAGATTTTCCAGTGCCTGGTGGAGGGCCTCCAGGATGATGCTCTGGGGTACGCGCACGTGGCGGCCTTTCTAGTCGAGCCGGCCAGTGGCGACCGCGTGCTGCAGGCCGGCATTGGCTGGCCGGATGCCCCCGCCCTGATGCGCCTGCGGCCTGGCCAGGGTCTGAGCGAGCACCCGCTTCTGGATGGCCAGCTTCACTACACACCAGATGTGACCCAGGCTGAGGACTATCTTACCAGCATCGGTGGTGGCTCCGAGGTGGATGTGCCCCTGAAGATAGGCCAGGAGGTAGTGGGGGTGCTGATCATCGAAAGCAACCAGGCCAACGCCTTTGATCAAGATGATTTTGACGTGCTCACCACTGCGGCCACTCAGGCCGGCGTGGCTCTCGGCCGGGCCAGGTCACTCAAGGAGACTCAGCAGCGGGCGGCTGAGTTGGCTACTGTCAATAGTATCAGCCAGGCCATAGGATCTCAATTGGAACTCGACGCGCTGATTGAGCTGGTCGGTGAGCAAATGCGCGAGACCTTCGGTGCCGACATTGTGTATATCGCCCTCTTAGACGAAGAGGCCAACCTGATCCATTTCCCCTACACGTATGGCGAAGAGCTTACCACTATTGCACTAGGGGAAGGATTGACCTCCCGAATCATCGAGTCAGGGCAGCCATTGCTGATCAATAGAGACATCGCTGAGCGCCATATTGAGCTCGAAACACAACAGATTGGCGTGCCAGCCTTATCATATCTCGGTGTTCCAATAACGGTAGGCGACCACGCCATCGGCGTTATCAGTGTGCAAAGCACCACTCAGGAAGGGCGCTTCGGCCAAGCCGACAAGCGTCTGCTGGGCATCATTGCTGCCAATGTGGGCGCGGCCATTCAAAACGCCCGCCTCTTCGCGGAAGCCCAGCAGGCCAAAGAAGCGGCCGAAGCAGCCAACCAGGCCAAGAGTGTCTTCCTGGCCAATATGAGCCATGAACTGCGCACCCCGCTCAACGCTATCATTGGCTTCACCCGCATTGTCCAGCGGCGCGGGGCCGAGGTCTTGCCCGAAAAACAGATCGAAAACCTGAACAAAGTCCTAGCCGGCGCCGAGCATTTGCTGGGGCTGATTAACACTATTCTCGACATCGCCAAGATCGAGGCTGGGCGCATGGACGTGCAGCTCACCACCTTTGATGTCAAAGGACTGGTGGATGTGTGCGTTGCCACCGCCCAGCCCCTAGTAGAGCGGAGCCAGGTCAGCTTGGTCAAAGATGTTGCGCCCGACTTGGCGCCTATGTATTCTGACCAAGACAAAGTGAAACAGATTCTGATCAACCTGCTCAGCAACGCGGCCAAATTTACCCATCAAGGACAGATCACGGTCGGCGCCCGTCGCCAGGAGGATATGTTGGTTCTATCCGTAGCCGATACCGGCATCGGCATTTCCGAAGAGGCCCTGGCGCGTGTCTTTGAGGATTTTCAGCAGGCCGACGCCAGTGCGACCCGGCAATACGGTGGTACCGGTCTGGGTCTCTCTATCAGCCGCCACCTGGCGCGCTTACTGGGCGGCGATCTGACCGTCACCAGCGGCGACGGGATGGGCTCTACTTTTGTCCTGACCATTCCGTTGCGTACCCGAGCTGAGTTGGCCCCCCTGGAGCTCCCCCCTAAACGGAGGGAGAGTGATGAGACTCACCCCCAGCTTCATTCTGAGAAGGGGGTGGGTCAGGAGGCTCGCACCCTGAGAGGCGGGGATAAGCCGCTCATCCTGGCCATTGACGACGATCCCGACGTGATCTACCTGTTGCAGGAAAACTTGGGCGAAGCAGGCTACTGCGTAGTAGGAGCCTTGGACGGCCAGGAAGGTGTGCAAAAGGCCAGGGAGATACGGCCCTTTGCCATCACCCTGGACATCTTGATGCCCAACAAGGATGGTTGGCAGGTATTGCACGAGTTGAAGACAGATGTGGCGACGCGAGACATTCCTGTTATCGTCCTGTCGATTATAGACAAGAAATCGTTCGGCTATCAACTGGGGGCCACCGATTATCTGGTCAAGCCGCTGGACGGCGAGGCTGTGCTGGCCGCGCTCAACCGGTTGGCGCAGGCCGGTCACGGTGTGGCACCCAAGCGGCTATTGGTGGTGGATGACGATCCGCAAGTAATAGATATGGTGTGCCAGCTCCTAGAAGAGACCGAGTATGTCGTTGAGGGAGCCGAGGATGGCGTGGCCGCCCTGGAAGCTATCGTCAGGCGGCACCCCGATGCCATCCTGCTAGATCTGGTAATGCCCCGGCTGGACGGCTTTGGCGTTATCGAACAACTGAAGCAAGATCCTGGTTGCGAGCGTATTCCTGTAGTCGTCCTGACGGCCAAGGCTCTGGCCGACGAGGAAATGGTCCGCTTGCATAATTGCGTAAGTCGGGTGGTCCGAAAACAGGGTTTGGACAGCGAAACGCTCATACAGGAATTGCACCAAGCGTTGTCCGGGCTGGATGGTTCTGGGTAGTCGCGAAATTCGCTCACGCCATTAGGGAGCAAATACCATGAGAGCAAAGACCGTTTTCCACGCATTTGTGGCGCCCATCATCGCGCTGATACTGGTCGGCTGTAGCCTTGGCGGAGACAGTTCCATTTACGAAGTTGTCGAACCAGGAAGCATCTCACCAGGGGATGCCGTTCCTGCTCCGGCAAATGACGTCGTCCTGACCGTATCTGGGGACATTTCGGTCACCAATGTAGATGATACCCTGGCCTTTGACCTAGACACCCTCGAAAAACTGAAGTTGGTAGAATACCAGGTTGATGATCCCTGGCTGAAGGAGAGGGTTACCTACACAGGGGTTCTCCTGTCCGACTTGCTCGAGGTAGCCGGTGCGCCCGATACGGTGAGGGAGGTCATGGCCTTGGCCTTGGATGGCTACGCTGCCCCAATTCCAGTAACCGAACTCGAGTCCTGGCCGGTGTTGGTGGCCACCCAATCCAATGGGGAACATATGACGATTGAGAATAGCGGCCCGACACGCATCATCTTCCCGTATGACTTGCACAGCGATGTCACCGCTGCCAGGAACATGTCGGTCTGGAATCTGGAAACTCTGGAGATAAGATGAGAGAAACCATTCCTCCCCTGGAAACCCTGAGCCTGACGCGTACCCAAATCGCCCTAAGCATTGGAACCGGGCTTCTACTTCTCCTGCTTGGCGCTTTGGTCGTGGTTGGCAATTTGAACATCAAGGCTGCCAACTCTGCTTTCAGCGCGGGATACGCTCTCACAGATCTGGCACAAATAGAGCGGGGGATATTGCTTCTGCGAATTGAGACGGAGGAGTTTGTTGAATACTTGGCAGGCCCTGATTTCCGGGGTGTTGACCGCCAGCGCGCCTTGCTGGAGAATCAACTGCGGCTGGCCATTTCCGAAGCCTCCGGCAACACACGTCTTACAGAACCGTTGACCGACATTCAAAATGATTTAGTTGAGTTCGACGAGATCTTGGATAACTTGAAGAGGGACCCGACGCCGGGGAATATCGCCGTCAGCGGTCTGCAGCTCGAGGATGTCCTCAACGATCTGGAGAGCGACGCCAAGTTCCTTTATAATAGCGAAGAGAACCGGTTCTTCACCAATATTGCGGCTGCCTTGAGAACTCAAAGCGGATACCAAACGCTGTTATTGGCGATGGGCGGGTTGTTCATTGTCTTCAGCATGGGACTGATCATCTCGTTGCGCAGATCGGTCAACAGTGAGTTGGCCCGGGCTTATCATCTGCTAGAAGAGGAGAACCGCGAACGCTTGCGCTTGTTTGAGGAGGCCCAGCAAGCCCGCGCCGCTGCCGAGCAAGCCAATCACGCCAAGAGCGCCTACCTGGCCAGTATGAGCCACGAAATACGTACACCCCTCAATGCCATCATTGGCTTCACCCGCATCGTGCGACGGAGGGGCGCGGGGGTGCTGCCCGAAAAACAGGTTGAAAACCTGGATAAGGTCCTGGTCAGTTCGGAGCACCTGTTGGGGTTGATCAACACCATTCTCGATATTGCCAAAATTGAGTCCGGGCGCATGGAGGTGCAGCCCAGTACCTTTGATGCCGCTAAGTTGGTGGAAGAGTCTGCGACCACCGTCCAGCCGATGATAAAGCAGGGACAGGTAGAGCTGAAGACAGAGATAGAACCAGAGTTGCCGTTGGTCTTTTCTGACCAGGAGAAAATCAGGCAAATCCTGATCAACTTATTGAGCAACGCGGCCAAGTTCACCCACCAGGGACAGATCACCGTCAGTGCCTGCCACCAGGACCAAGTACTGGCGATTTCCGTCAGCGACACAGGTATTGGCATCTCTGAGGAGGCGTTGGGACGAATCTTCGAAGAGTTCCAACAGGCTAATGGAAGCACGACCCGGCAAGAGTACGGCGGTACGGGCCTGGGGCTAACGATAAGCCGCAGCCTGGCCCACTTGCTGGGTGGCGACATAACTGCCGCCAGCGTCAACGGTGGAGGCTCTACCTTCAAACTGACCGTACCGCTGAGGTATGGCGTGGGGAAGCCTCACCTTGAAGGGGGGCTGGGGATATGAACCTCCCTGAAAGGAAACAAGCATGAAAAAGATACTCATAGTCGAAGACAACCGGCTTAACCTTGATCTATTGGTCCAACTCTTGGAAGATGATTACCAGTTGGCAACTGCTGGCAACGGCGCGGTTGCGATTGAAATGGCGGAACAGGAGCAGCCCGATCTCATCCTGATGGACATGTCCCTGCCGGTGATGGACGGTTGGGAGGCAACCCGCCGGATCAAGGCTAACGACCGCCTCAAGCACGTACCCATCATCGCTCTGACTGCGCACGCTATGAGCGGCGATGAGCAAAGAGCGCTGGCGGCAGGATGCGATGGGTTTCTGACCAAGCCACTGGATGAAGAGTTGCTGTTTGAGAAGCTAGACCAATTCTTCGGCTAGTACAAGGTGATCCGGCGAGTAGCAAGATGGCTGCGACTGCGCAATCGCAGCCACCGGTCATTGATGGGGTGAAAGCGAGTGAAATGGACGAACGGCCCAAAATTCTCATAGTCGATGACGAACCGTTCAACGTCGATTATTTGGAACAGGAACTTGAGGATCTGAGCTACGATACGATCAGTGCTGCCAATGGGCGCGAGGCACTGACGCAGGTGGCTAGCGAAGCTCCTGATGTGATTCTGTTGGACATCCTGATGCCGGAACTTGACGGCTTTCAAGTGCTAGAAAAGCTCAAATCCAACAATACCTGGCGCGACATTCCGGTCATCGTCATTTCCGCGATGGATGATATGGCTAGCGTGGTCCGCGGCATTGAACTGGGAGCAGAGGATTACCTGCCCAAGCCGTTTAACCTCACCTTGTTGAAGGCGCGAATAGGGAACAGCTTACACAAGAAGAGACTGCGTGATCTGGAACGAT
>Ga0111142_1136_pt1 | contig 11090 bp, 16 predicted proteins | sample DeeMarSeWOR28_12_FD_80398 | JGI IMG/M metagenome (GOLD analysis project Ga0111142, IMG submission 80398) | Anaerolineae bacterium SG8_19 | reverse complement strand
GCTACCGCTTTGTCCACCATCTGTTCCAGCGCTACCTTTACAACGACCTGTCGGCGGCCGAGCGGCAGCTATTGCATGGCGAAATTGGAATGATCTTGGAGGCGCTCTACGAAACCAAGAGTGCTGAAATTGTCGTCCAATTGGCCCGCCACTTCGACGAGGCCGGCGATGATGAAAGAGCGGCTGGTTACTTGCTGGCTGCTGGAGACCGGGCTCGATTCGCTCTTTGCCCATCAGGAAGCCATCGGTCATTATCTGCGCGTATTGGAACATCTGCGCCAATTGGGGGATGATGAGCGCCTGGCCCGAACCTGGATGCGGCTAGGGCTAACCTATCACAATGCCTTTGACTATCGTCGGTCGCGCCAGGCCTATGACGAGGGCTTTGCCGTCTGGCAAAGGATTGGCGTTGCTCTTCAGGAGAGTCAGGCCGAGGCCACTTTGCGCCTGTGGCAAGCCAATCCAGAGTCATTAGATCCACCTTTAATTATTGACATAAGATCCGCCTTTTGGGTGGGCCAACTTTTCAGCGGCCTGGTTGAAATTAGCGATGAGATGGTCGTCGTTCCCGACGTCGCCCAGCGTTGGGAGATTCGCGACGGTGGGCAAACCTATATCTTCTACCTGCGCGAAGACGCGAAATGGTCCGACGGCCAACCAGTAACCGCTGGTGATTTTATCTTAGCCTGGCGACGGATGCTGGATCCACGGACGCCTGGCTGGCTTGCCAAGCAACTATTTGAAATCAAGGGCGCCCAAGCCTTTCACCTGGGTAAACTGTCAGATGAAAACCAGCTCGGTTTGCGAGCCCCAGACGACGTCACCTTGATCGTCGACCTGGAACAACCAGCCAGCTATTTTTTGTACTTATTAGCCGCCGAGTACACCTTCCCTGTTCCCCAACATATGGTGAAGAAGCTGGGCGACCATTGGGCGGAGCCCGAACGGATCGTCACCAATGGGCCCTTTATGATCACCAGTTGGTTGCCGGTTAAGGCAGCTCGCCTGGCTCGCAACCCTTATTATCATGGCGCCTACAGCGGCAATGTCAGTCAGGTCGAGGTCTCGTTAATTGATCCAGCCGAGTTGTGGGAGGAGGCAATGGATCACTATAGCCGTGGAGATGTAGACGTCATGGAGGCGACCGGGTTTCCTGACAATGCCTTCAGGTTGGCCCGGACACGATACGGAGAACATTATGTTAATGTTCCGACGCTGGCAACCGACGGTATTGTCTTCAATCGACGTATTTCACCTTTAGACGATATCCGCGTGCGCCGCGCCTTGATGGTGATTGATCAGGCGCACTATGTTCGAGACCTTCTGCAGGACCAGGCCGCCCCGGCTTTGGGAGGCTGGATTCCACCCGGCTTACCCGGGCATTCGCCCGACATTGGTCTTCCCTGCGATCCTGCTACCGCCCGGCGTTTAATGGCCGAGGCCGGCTATCCGGAAGGCCGGGGTTTCCCTCCCCTGGATATGGTTTGGTTTGACGGTCCTCTTCCGAGAAAGGAAGGCAGCTATTTAGCCCGGGTATGGCAAGAACAGCTAGGCATCACCATCCGGCCAGTGCATGTGCCGTTCTCTGAATGGAATGATTTAGGGAACCGTCCTGATCTGCCGGCGGTATATATGATATGTTGGTATGCTGATTTTCCGGACCCCGACAACTTCTTGCGCACTGGATTACCTGAAATAGTCCGGACAAATCGACGGTTCCTTGAAAAAATCGAGGCCGCTAGGGTTGTGACCGATCAGCGCGAGCGTCTGGCCTTGTACCGCGAAGTGGATAAGATATTGATAGAAGAAGCACTTATCCTTCCTCTTAGATATACATTGCGACATTTCTTTGTTAATCCAAGGGTGCGAAAATTCCCGCTCACATTCTACTGGAAGGATTTCATCGTTGATCCGGATCGAGCCGGGGGCTGAGTCTTTAACGGCGCCCAATTGAAGAAAAAGCCTTGCAGCGGAGCAGCACCCCATCATGGGCCGGGCAAATCCGTACGCGAACGGCGTCCTTCACGAACGATCTCGACGATCTCTTCGCCAGAGATATCTATCGAAACCGGCGGAATATCAAGGGGTGAGCTACCCCCTTCATCTGGCCGGATGACGAACACTTTCCCATCACGACGCTTAATCTTCACCGCCCCTTCTTTCAACACCTGGTCTAAGAGTTTGGCCAGTTTCTGGCGAGCTTCAGAATACGTGTAAACATTCATTTTCACCATTCCAATATAGAGAGGTTGATCGCCTGAGCATGCCCCTGTAACGCTTTATCTAGTGTCAACAATGGTGCATTGAACTCGCCAGCACAATGTAACAAATAAGCATCATAGGCATAGATATCTAGCCTCTCCGCCAATCGCAGCGCTTCGTCGAGTTCGATATCCACCCAGCGAATAGGGATTGAACGATAAGCTTGAATGCTGGCTAAAGCGTCATTTAATGATAAGCGGTTTCGTTTAAGCATTGCCGAAAACGCGTTGCCGATCTCCCAATGAACTGAGCCAGGAGCAATTAGATCTGCTCCAATAGTTAATTGGATCAGATGCTCTCGCTCTGGTTCAGCCACGATAACGGCAATTATCGCAGACGTGTCAATAATAACATTCATGCAATTTCTTAATTGTACAATTGTACATGTAATATGGCTTGGCTGCAACTCATTATCAACAAGAATCGGCCTGGTTTCCGGCCATGACTGCCAGCTCAGGAATGGCACTATAGAGATAGTATATGACTTGCCTCAAGTTGTGCTTTCCGATCGATATAGCTTCCAGGAGTCTGCCTAATTACCCTAATTTGTCCCCTTATTGGGGCTAAATTAGGGTAATTATGGTTGAGCGATAATCTTAGCTTCAATTCCATGCTGCCTCGGATCACGGTCACAGCGATCGTATCGCCAACCTCAGTGTTCATCTCCAGATATTCTAGGTAGTCGATCCAGTCCTTAACTGGATGGCCATTAACGGCGGTGATAAGGTCCCCACCCGCCAACAATCGTCGGTTGCCGATGATAATTTCCTGGTTTGCCCCCCGGATACCGGCCGCCGCCGCCGGGCCATTTCGGTAAAGTTGAGCCACCAGGACGCCTTATGTAACCGAATAACCCAGGATCCCCAGCCACGGGTGTGGATAACTGCCCTTCTCGATCAGGGCCGCCATCACGCGCTTCAGGGTATCTACCGGCACGGCGAAACCAATCCCTTCTGCTTCGCGGCGTATGGCGGTATTGACGCCAATCACCTGGCCACGCGAATCGAGGAGCGGCCCGCCCGAATTGCCGGGATTGATGGCTGCATCTGTTTGGATAACGTTGAAGACATAGTTATCTTCCGCAAGCTGCAACGGCCGGCCTAAGGCGCTAATAACCCCGGTAGTCAACGTTTGCTCCAGGCCAAAGGGATTGCCGATGGCGATAGCCCGCTGGCCAACCCGCAGATCAGCCGTAGTGCCTAGCTCAACTGGCATTGTTCCTGGTGGCAAGCTCTCCGGCATCAAAATCGCCAGATCGTTCAGGGGATCGGTCCCGACGATCTCGGCCGGCACCCTGGATTCATCGGAAAAAGTAATCTCGATGCTGTCCGCACCCTCGATGACGTGGTTGTTGGTGACGATGTGTCCTGACCTGTCGACCACGAATCCCGATCCTGTTCCCTCACTTGCAGATGGTCCGAAGAAAAAATCCATGGTTATGATGCGAGCTGTAACATGAACGACGGCCGGACTTATCCGCTGGTAAAGATTGGTGATCAATTGTTCCTCGATGTCAATGGGCGCCATATCCACATCTGACAGAGGCGTCGGCGTGGCCACGACGACAATTGGGGTTGGCTCTACCTGGGTAGTTGGGGTGACCTCCTGTAGTTGGCTGCAACCAACGCCGATGAGCAGAAATGTGAACAAAAATAAGAACTTTTGGATGGTCATGGAGTAGTAGCTCTCTTTTTCACTGGGTTTGATAACTATCTTACCGTGGCTGGTTGTTTGTTAGCAGTATGCTAGATAACCCTATTTCAGATGTAGGTTATTTTAGCAATTGAATAGAGTTCTGAAACTTAAACCCGGTCAGGTACGTAATCATTTTATAGGTGTTGAGGAAAATATCGTCAAACCTGGTTTCATATCTAGGGCATGATACCATTTCAAATCGTCTATCGCGTTTCAAAGCAGGGCATTGAAGGAAAGATCGAATGAATATGTTAGAAAACCTTCGCAGGAGTGAACGAGGGGTATCTTTCGGCCGTACGTTGAAAACTCAAGCTATCATCTTGGGAGGATTCGTGTTGCTTATCTGGCTGCTGGAGATAATCGACTGGTTGATCTTGAAAGGATCTCTCGATGCTCTAGGAGTCCAACCCCGTACGCTGGTGGGTCTGAGAGGCATCCTGTTCATGCCCTTCTTGCACGGTAGCTTTGGTCACGTCCTGGCCAATACCATCCCCTTCCTCATTCTGGGCTGGCTGGTGATGTTAGGGGGTATTTCCCAGTTTTTTACTGTTGTGGCTGTGACCATAGCCGTCAGCGGGCTCGGGGTTTGGTTATTCGGTAGCTCCAATTCCGTACATATCGGGGCCAGTGGGCTCATATTCGGCTTTTTTGGTTTTCTAATAACGAAAGCCTATTTCGAACGCAGCCTGCCTTCCATCATCCTGGCTATCTTCGTCTTCGTTCTGTACGGCGGCCTTTTGTTGGGGGCTTTTCCTCAGCGGGGGGGTATTTCCTGGCAGGGCCATCTCTTTGGTTTTATCGGCGGCGCTTTATCCGCTTACATGCTTACCACCAGTCGTTGGCGCCGAGATCCGACCTGACCGAACCCCAGACCCCAGTCCCCAACCCCCAATTTGTCATGTGGTACAATCAAAGTAGGTGATTGGCTGAAAATGTCGAGGACGATGATGGATGAGGACAATTTAACTGATCTACGCCAACTATTGGCCAGCCAATTGGCCCGGCACTCAGAGATCCATTTTGCTGTGCTGTACGGATCGGCCGCTGAGGGTGGCCCTTTTCGTGACCTGGATGTTGGGCTATTTGTCGACCGTTCGGCGGTGCCAGCTTCGAGGGATTGGGATTTCGCCTTTGAACTGGCGGTGGAACTGGAAGCAGCCATATCCTACCCTGTGGACGTCCGGGTGATAAACGATGCATCCTTGCCATTTCGTTTCAGTGTCAGCCGTGGGATACCATTGTTGGTCAACGACGAGGAAACATGGGTCAACTTCCTGGAATGGACATGGATTATGTACTTTGATTTTCAACCTGTAGCCATGCAATACTTGAAAGAAATGAAATGAATAAGGAAGTAGATCAAGTTCGGGTTCGGGAATTAATGGGCAATATGAATGATGCCCTTCGTCGTTTGCGCGAATTAGGTCAACTGTCCGAAAAGGATTTCCTGGCCGATTACCACAATACTGAGAGTGCCAAGTATTTGTTAATTGTGGCCTCTGCGGCGACCGTCGATCTTTGCAACCACATTGCCGCCCGTCGTGGTGGAAGGGCACCGCAGGATTATACAGATTGTTTTGCCGTTCTGCTGGAGATGGGTGTTATCGAGGATGGGTTAGCGAAAAACCTCCAACAGATGACCCGCTTTCGTAATCTCCTGGTCCATGTATATGGGCAGGTGGACAATCGTCTGGTATATCAGGTTATGCAGGAGGATCTAGATGATTTAGATGCCTTTCAACAGGCTATATTAAACTGGATGGGAAGTTGAGGGAAGGGATCCATACATGTCGGAAGCTCGCTGCAAGGGTATCGGGCGGGCTTTGATGCATAAGGCTCGCATCTTTGCCCAGGCCACTGGGTCTGCCAGTCTAGAACTCTTTACGGCTGTAGATAACAAGCCGGCTCAGGAATTATACGAATCCCTGGGTTACGTCCGCGATGAGGAGTTTTATTTCTACGAATTGTCGCTGAAGTGAAGCAATAAGCCCTGCGATAGCTATTAGAGATATTCTAGTTCTCGGGCGGCGGCCGTTAACTCGTCTCGAAACTTAGGGTGAGAGATATTAATTAATTCGTGTGCCCTTTGGCGAATCGTTTTGCCAAATAAAGAGGCCACGCCGTACTCCGTGACGACGTAATGCACGTCATTGCGGGTGGTGACTACCCCAGCTCCCTTATTAAGCAAAGGCACGATGCGGCTGATAGAATCCTTTTTTGCTGTGGATAGGAAGGCGATGATGGGTAAACCATCTTTAGAACGAGCAGCACCGCGGATGAAGTCAACCTGGCCGCCGACGCCACTGTAGATCTGAGGTCCGATTGAATCGGCACACACTTGACCGGTGAGGTCCACTTGCAGCGCCGAGTTGATGGCTACCATCTTTTCATTTTGGGCGATGTTAAATGGATCATTGACGTAGTCAGTGGGGTGCATCTCGATAATGGGATTATTGTGCACGAATTCGTAAAGCCGTTTCGAACCGAACAGGAAACCGGAGATGATCTTGCCCGGGTGAAACGTCTTGCGGGCGCAGGTGATCACCCCGGCCTCGACCATATCGATGACGCCATCAGAAAAAAGCTCGGTGTGCACTCCCAAATCTTTGTGGCTGCCCAGGTTTTGTAGCACAGCGTCCGGGATACTACCAATGCCCATTTGTAATGTGGCGCCATCGGGAATCATCTCGGCTATGTGCTGGCCAACTAGCAAATGCCGTTCAGTAGTACCCCCTTGCGGCGCTTCGGGTAATGGATAATCGACTTCGACGATGTGGTGCAAACGGCTGACATGGATGAAGCAATCGCCAAGCGTTCGGGGCATTTGCCTGTTTACCTCGGCGATGATGATCCGCGCCGACTCGGCGGCCGGCTTCGTCGTTCCTACTTCAACGCCGAAACTGCAGAACCCGTGTTCATCCGGTGGTGACAATGAGATGAGTACGGCATCTAGCGGTAATTGCCCATAGCGAAAGAGTCCCGGGATCTCCGAAAGAAATACGGGAGTGAAATCGGCCAGGCCCGCGTGCACGGCTTGGCGCACGTTCGGGCCGATAAATAGAGCATTTACTCTTATCGCCCCCTGAAATTGGGGATCGACATACGGTGCCTCGGCGAAGGTCAATATGTGGGTGAGTTCGACATCCCGAATCTCACTGGCGCGCCTTATCAATCCCCCGATCAACTCTTTTGGCACACCAGAACCGCCAGCCAAATAAACGCGGTTGCCCGACTGAACGCTGGTCAAAGCAGTGTCAGCATCAGTTACTTTGCCCCGGTACATCGCTTCCCAGTTCATCAGTTGCCTCCGGCCAACAGGCGGACAAATAAGTCGCTATCTGTCTCCCGGCCGAGGGCGCTGGCAACACCAGGATGGGCCAATTCACCCTGGTATAAGTTAATGCCTCTGACCAGGGCCGGATCTTGCTTCAGGGCGCCAAGTAGTCCGCTTTCGCCGATAGTAAGCAGATATGGCACGACGGCATTGGTGAGGGCGTGACTGGTCGTGCGGGCGACCGCGGCCGTGTAATTAGGCACGCAGAAATGAATCACACCCTCGTCGACGAAGGTCTGATCGCGTAGCGTCGTCGGACGGCTGGTTTCCACGCAGCCTCCCTGGTCGATGGAGAAGTCAATGATCACCGATCCCGGCCGCATCTGACGAACCATCTCCCGGCTGACCAATACCGGTGCCCTTTGACCGGGGATCAATACGCAGCCAACAAAAACGTCGGCAAAAGTTATGGCGCGATTGAGGTTGTATTCGTTGGAGATCATCGTCGTCACCCGGCCTCTAAAGGTGTCATCCAGATGCTGCAACTTTCTAATGTCGCGGTCCAAAACCGTAACCTGGGCACCCAGGCCCAAGAAAGCCCGGGCAGCGTTGAAGCCTAAAACCCCACCACCCAGGATAACGATGGCAGCCGGCGGCACGCCTGGAATTCCGCTGAGCAAGATACCCCGCCCCCCTTTATTGTTCATGAGTAGCCGGCCGGCGATAATTGGAGTCAGACGGCCGGCAATCTCACTCATCGGCTCTACCACTGGTAACAGGCCGTCCTCATCCTGCATCGTGTCGTAGGCGACGGCCGTGATCTCCCGTTCGATCAGCGCGTCTAATAAGTCGGGGGAAGAAACTGAAAGATGAAGGAAAGAACAAATCGTCTGCCCGTGGCGGAAAAACCGGTGTTCTTGGGCTGTTGGACGGCTTACTTTAGCCACTAAGTCAGCCCGGCCAAAAGCTTCGGCGGCCGAGTACACGATTTGCGCGCCCGCACGACGATAGTGCTCGTCACTGAAGCCGGCGCCGGCCCCGGCCCCACGTTCCACGTACACTGTATGGCCGGCCTGTACCATTGCCAGCACCCCAGCTGGGGTTACCCCAACCCGCATTTCTAAATCTCTCGTTTCTTTGGGTATACCAATCTCCATGGAAGAAGCCACCTTTTTACGAACTTAATCGGCCGCCTCGCCGATCGCTTCGGCACTGAACCTGCGTAAATAGCTAATCGCCAGGACAAACATGATGGTAATGATGGCCGCCGAGACGAGACAAAAACGGCAGATGGCGTTAATTACAAACAGCTCCAGAGCTGTAAGACCCAGGCTGAATAGAAAGGCAAAGCCAGTCAGGCCGACAATCAATTCTGGCGAATAGTCGTCGAGCAACGGCCACCAATCTTTCAACCAGGTCAATAAAAAGATGACAGCGTAGCCAACCAGCCCAATCAGGGCTACCGGGATCGGTCCAATAGAGGAATAAGGCGCATCGGGACCGCTCACTTTACCGCAGTCATCCCAACTGCTTGCGGTGCAGGCATCGATCAAGTTGCCATTATGGTAAAGCAGCAAGTAAAAAGCGACCATCAATCCAGGGACTGCCAGCAACTGGATCAGGCGGATCTGCCAGTCCTCAGGCCAATTCCTAACCCCCATCGCTAACTCCCACAATGGCATCTATCTGCTGTTGAAAAGAGGTTAATGGCTGGTTGCCCCGCATCATCATGTCGTTGACGAAGAATGTGGGCGTAGAATTGACTCCCAGTGCGGTAGCCGCCATGATATTCTCTTGAACGGTGTTGTTATAATCATTATCCTGCAGGCAAGCGTTAAAGGCTTCGAGGTCAAGTCCCGAATCTTCAGCCACCTGCCGGAAACTTGCCGCCGACATGAAATCTGGGTCTCCCTGAGTATCAAATAACCGCCGATGGTATTCAAAGAAGCGATCTTGTTCGGCGGCGCACAGGGCAGCAGTCGCCGACGGAGCGGTCTGTGGCCCTAAGGCATAAGGCATGACCACCCATTTTACCTGGCCAGGTTTCACATAGAGGTCTTCGATCAAGCCGGCCGTCTCCACGTTAAAGTTCTTACAATGGTTGCAGCCATAATCAGAGACTTCGACGATAGTGACTGGTGCATCTTCAGATCCTTTTGCCACGCAGTTGCCAGGATTTTCTTCACAATATTCGGCCAGAGGTTGCCCTTCGGCGACTTCAGTTGGTTGCGGCGAATCTTGTTCCCGCAGGGTTAAGAACAACAAAGCAAACAAAGCAACGACGCCCACGACGACGATGCCGCCGATGAGCAGCCAATTTGTCCCTTTACTCTCTACACGCCGAGGACGGCGTGTCTTTTTCGCTCGTTTCGCCATAAATTTTTTCTCCTGAGACCTGTTCATTTTGTGGATCAGTTTACCGTATTGTTTCTCTTCCACGAGTGCCAAATGTAATCGATAAGAGCAGATCTTTGTCATTAGGTCATCTATCCCTAATAAAAAGCTAATTTTACCTTGCTTTTTATATTGGGTGAATCTTGGAAGAAAGTCACTGGCAAAACATGATGTTCGCCACAAACCATTGAGCCATAATATCCGATAAACTTCTTTATGAAGCAGAGTTGTTGCTCTGGCAATCGAGACAGATCGTCAATTTATAAAAAGGAAGCAATCGACAAAATTAACTCTAGGCAGATGACGAATCCGGTTGCTGTCGGCCGTGGACTGTCGTCCACTGGGAGCAATTGACAAAATTAGCTCTAGCCGGATGACGAATCCGGCGGCTGGCGACCATGGACTGTCGTCCACTTGGAGCATGCCCAACTAATAGTTGGACCATAATCTTGTCAATTCGTGCTATAAGCGCCTTAATCTTGTCTATTTTTGGTGGAGGGTAAAATGCTGACGGTAAGCGATCTCATGACGGTCAACCCAGATACGGTTAAGCCGGATACTCCTTTGAGGGAAGTCATTAACATCATGAAGGTGGAAGGTTGCCGGCAGTTGCCAGTCGTCGACGCCGATGGAAAAGTTGTAGGAATCGTCACCGATCGCGACGTGCGCCTGGCCATGAATTCCCCCATTGTCCTGCACGGCCGCTGGCAAGATGAGGAGTTGTTGATGTTGTATGACACCAAACCCGGTGACTGTTACCTCGACCTCGCCAGCTTATCGAGCGGCCGAAATGCTTAGTGCCTATAAATTTGGCGCTTTACCCGTCGTCGACCAAGGCAAACTCGTCGGCATCATTACGGTGACCGACTTTCTGGACCGCTTTGCTACCGGGCAGCCGGCACTGTTTTCAGATCAATAAATGGGAGAAAGGGGGTAGTCCAAAGCTGTTTTTGCCACGGCGATTAACTGGCGATAACCTCTCTTTCCTCTAAAATCTCGTAAGTATGCTCGATGGTGGTTGCCATGGCCAGCATGGCCTGAGCCGGGCAGTATTTTGTTTCGGATAACTCAATTGCGCGAGCCACCGCTTCCTCGTCGACATTGTGCCCGCGCACGATGTATTGAACGTTGATGTGAGTGAAGACGTGCGGGTGTTCACCAGATTGTTGGGCATTTAACTTCACTTCAAGGCCGGTTACGTTTTGTCTTTTTTTACGTAATATGGAGATGACGTCCATAGCAGTGCAGCCCCCCAGTCCGATGAGGAGTAGCTCCATTGGGCGGAACCCGCTGTCATCCCCACCAACCGAAGGGGAAGCATCCATTTGAAGCGTAAAACCTGTATCGGCCGTGCCGAAAAATGTCATCCCATGGTCCATGGTTACCGTAGCTTTCACGAAAAACCTCCTTGATCTTCAGTTGCTGGTAGCTTTTAGTTGCCAAGCTGTGTTTAGCTCTTACTCGC
>Ga0111142_1098_pt1 | contig 11106 bp, 9 predicted proteins | sample DeeMarSeWOR28_12_FD_80398 | JGI IMG/M metagenome (GOLD analysis project Ga0111142, IMG submission 80398) | Anaerolineae bacterium SG8_19 | reverse complement strand
CTTGTATAAAGGCATCTTGAAAGCCCAGTTCGGCCGCCTTCTGCCATATTACTTGCCTCAGTGTTGGATCAGAATTCCCTTCATAGTATAGCTGCTGATCTGCGTCGCCAACCATATCGACCAATACCATCGCTTCTGGCTTTAGATTTAAGCTGTTCGCCATGAATGATGATCCGACGATCCAATCGAGATCGAGGGTTTGGGCGAGCTCAAGCAGAACAGCCACTCCACTCGCTCCATCTACTGCACCAGGCACCGGTTCCTCACTGCCAGGTGTCTTGTCGGCGATCTTGCGCGTATCATAATGGGCACCGACGATGATCACCGGGCCAGCATCGATATTCGCCCGAGCAATGATGTTTCGACCTTCGATATCTCGATATGGGAACCTCTGTTCTTCCACTTCCCAGCCAAATCCCTCCAGTTTTGCGACGATATAATCACCAACTTCCACATGGCCAGGACTTCCAGGCCAGCGAGGTCCAAAGGCCATCTGGTCAAGCAAGTAAACATATGACCGTTGGCCGTCAAAAGTACCAGCCTCAATATTTGCTGGTGTATTTTGTGTTGGGCTCGAAGACGGGGTTGGAGAAAGTTGAGGTGTGGGTTCCTGCAGAGGTTTGGGTACTGGCGTTCCAGTTGGTATTGTCGCCGGGGGTTGGGTTATCCTGGGTAGTTCGTTTGGTGGCCGGCCGCAAGCCACTAAGACCAGGAGGAACAAAGTCAGGACGATGATTCTCCCAATCGGACGAGAATTCTTCGGCAATACAATTCTCAGGAAAACAGTTTCGATCAATAGCACGAATGGCTAACTACCTGAGAATGGCAACTGTATACCGGCTTCGGCTGCCACTAGATCATATTTTAACCGCCGCTCCCGGGCGAAACGGCGCATACTGGTGAGCGCCCTATCGTGATAATAACGATAGCGCTCTTCCTTCGATAAACGGTGCTCGGCCGGTGGAAGCAGACCAAAGTTGGCCTTCATTGGCTGAAAGGATTTAGCCTCGGCATGAGTTACATAGTGGCACAAACCGCCTAGCATCGTACGAGTCGGATATATCAATGGATGATCTCCCAATAGTAGCCGGGCTGCATTGATGCCAGCCACAAGACCACTGGCAGCATTACCCATATAGCCTTCAACGCCGACTATCTGGCCAGCGAAAAACAGATTTGCCCTCCCTCGATATTGCATCGTCGGTTGAAGCAATTCGGGTGAGTTAATGTATGTATTTCGATGCATCATACCAAAACGCATGAATTCTGCTCTTTCTAAGCCTGGTATCAATTGTAAGACTTGGCGTTGTGCACCCCAGCGAAGATTAGTCTGGAAGCCAACAACATTATAAAGCGTGCCAGCCAGATTATCTTGCCGTAATTGGACGACGGCATATGGCTTTTTGCCGGTTCGAGGATCCAGGAGGCCCACAGGGCGCATGGGACCGAATCTGATGGAATCCTTGCTGCGTTTGGCCATCACTTCTATCGGCAAACAGCCCTCGAAAAAGTTGGCGTTTTCACGTTCAAAGTCACGCAGCGTAATTTGCTCAGCCGATACCAGAGCATCGTAAAAGGCCTCGTATTCAGCTTTTGTCATCGGACAATTAATATAATCGCCATCCACCTGGCTGCCTTCTTCGTAACGAGAAGCCCGGAAGGCGATGTCCATATCGATTGATTCGTAACTGACGATAGGCGATAGGGCATCATAGAAATACAGGTAACCCTGTCCAGAGAGCTGGTCGATAGCTTGTGCTAAGGGGCTGGAGGTCAGCGGTCCACTGGCGACGATACAAGGAGTATCGGGTAATTCTGTCACCTCCTGACGGATTATCTCGACGTTATCGTGATTCGATAACTTTTCGGTGACCATTTCGGCAAAAAGCTGGCGATCGACTGCCAATGACGAGCCAGCCGGCACGGCCGTGGCCTCAGCACAAGAGAGGATCAGGGATCCCAATCCCTTTAACTCAGCTTTTAACAGGCCAGGCGCTTTGTATGGCATGACCGAACCCAGTGAATTGCTGCACACTAACTCTGCCAGATCTTCGGAGACGTGGGCTGGCGTCGTCTTTTCCGGCCGCATCTCGAATAGTTTCACCTGGATGCCAAGTTCGGCCGCTTGCCAGGCCGCCTCGCATCCGGCAAGACCCCCACCTATGACTATAATTTCAGCCGTCATATTTCAATTTTAACACATGCATCGATATTACGGCGTCCGTTCGCTACACTTCATTCTTTATCCAATCCCCTCAACTTCTCCAAGATTTGACGTGCATGTGCATCGTCGGGATCCGCTTTCAGGGCTCGATCGAACCAGTATTTGGCATCATCATATTCTTTGCGGTCACGGTAGATTAGGCCGATGTTATAGGCCACGTTTGGAGCGATTGGATTAATATCGAGGGCGTGCTGGAAAGCCTTAATCGCCTTTTGCTGATCTTCATCTCGTGCCAGAACTGGATTCCCAAGATAAGCAGCCCCCAAATTCGTCCAGAACATCGGATTGTCGGCTGCAAATTCTCTCATGGGTTCTAACACTTCGACGGCACGCTTAAACCGTTTGGACAAAATATAAGCAGCTCCCAGGTTAATGCCTGCATCAACATGGTCAGGAACAAGCTTATGGGCTTTAACTAATAGCGGCAATGCCTCGGCCGGCTGGCCTTGATGTAACAACTGCGACCCTTCACGATACAAACGGTCAAATGAGTCGTCTACCATCACAAGTTGCTCCGGATTGGAGAATCAACAATAAAAAAGGCGATCTCAGGTGCAGCTTACCCATGCACGCTTTCGATAAAGGATAATGGAGTCAAGACTTCGATCTGGGCAAGCCGAAGAAGAATAAGCTCATCAAGAAAAAACCGACCAGTACGGCCACCAACCATATGCCGCCCTGTTGCCAGAGTCGTTCTGGGAAAGATTGGGGTGACAAATCCTCTAGCCATTCCTCGTTCAATTCCTCCAATGTCCGGTCGATCGCTCTGGTCGTCACCGACTGGCAATCAGCGCCATCAGCTAAAGCTCGTATCATCTGCAATATGGCAAAGTTTCCGTATTCAGCCTGGATGTAGCGGATGAATGATGAACTTTGGGCATAAGCGATCAGCGCTTTACTGCTCTCTGTCGGGAAAGATTGGCACAGTTCGGCAAAGGGTATCGTGCTATTTGTAATTACCGCCTCTTCCAGGATAGTCTCGTAATCGCCGTTGGCCGCTTCCTCAAATAAGGTAGCCAGACCCTCGTCGAACCAAATCGGGATAGCCCCATAATTCGCACCAGTTGCCTCATAGAGTAACATGTGGCTTAGTTCATGCGGAATGGTCTTTTCCAACTCAATTGCGGCCGTTCTTGGGTTTGTCGCCGAAACCAGGATGACGCCCAGATCGGGATGGGCATGCCCGCCAACCCAATCCCGCCCTGTCAATCGTAATGCAGCCCGTAAGTCATCAGCCGAAGGATAGACATAGATCCGGAGAGGATTTGGTGGCTCAAAAGGAATGTAACTTTGTTGGCGAGGTAATGCCTTGACAACGGCATCCATCGCCGCCTGACCAACACTGGCATCATCACCTGTCCAAAACACAACCATGCCGTCTTTTTCAAGCTTTTCCCAGGTATATTGGTCATGGACGTAATCAATATGGGCTTCAGGCAATGTGACAGCATTCCCATCTTTGTCCTCTACAAGCCACCAGTAAGTGACGGTGGTAAATGGAGCCAGACGGTACTGGGTTAAATCGAGGGATTGTTCAATTTGAATCTCTTTTTTGGAGTTGATTTCCACCTCAGTTGTCAGCGTATTCGGTAACTCAGGTGCACGTACAAACAAGGTTACATTTTCGATGGGCACCTCACTCTGGGCTGATAATCTGAAGCGCATGATCTGTCCATAACGATAATCCACTTCTGATTTCGCAGTAATTGGCATTTCTTCCTGCCCATATACCATGTTTGGGAAAAACAAAGTAAGCAGAATCAAGGTTATGAAGGGTAAGAATTTCGTTATGGCACGAAGGGTGCGGGATGGCCGGGATTTATAAAGAGAGGGCATTAAAGCAATAGGATTATAGTGGTCAGAATGCCATTTGTATTCTGCCAAGATCAAGACTCCCTTGTTCACAAGCTAAGCAGCGTAATCACCAAGGGTAGTGTAATTGCACTGAGCAGAGTTGACAATACTACTGTGCTAGTAACCAATCCCGGGCGAACGTCGAATTCAGTGGCCAAGATAGTGGTTATGACGGCCGTTGGCATACTAGCTTCGATGATCGACGTAGCCCTACTTAAACCTTGTAAACCCATGAAGCCAGCCACTAAAACAGCGACGACAGGTCCAATTACCAACCGAATCATCGACGCCGGGATTGCCAACCGCACCCTGGTTATGCTTTTTAAATCGGCAATTTGCATGCCCAGCACGACGAGCATCACCGGTATCGCGCCGGCGGCCGCAATTTCAATACTGCGCATCAACGGTGAAGGAATCGGAATAGACAATGAATACACGATAAGGGCCAATAACACCGCGTAGGGGGCTGGCAACCGGACGAGACGCCTTAGAGAATCTTGCCAGCTAGCCTGTCCCATTGAGGCGATAAAGACGCCTAATGTAAACACCAATATCGTACTGATCCCGAAATAGATTGAAGCCCTGGCGAGACCTTCCTCCCCAAAACGAAGCTGGTTAAGGGTAAGACCATAGTTACCACTGTTGACGATCATGACCACCAGAATTAAAGCAACAATATCAATTCGTGGCAGTCTCATTAGCTTGCCTGCCATGAAGGCAACCATAGCCATCATTAACGTGACAGCAACTGCAAAAACTCCTAACTGCAGGAGCTCCCATCCTGGCAAACCAGAATTTACCAGAGTAGTAAAGACAAGGGCGGGCGAGAAGGCGTAGAAAGATAGGCTAGAAAGCGTTTTTTTATCTAAGCCTAACCTCTTTCTTAATCCATACCCGATCGAAGCAACGAGGAATATGGGAAGGATGTTTTGAAAGAATACGTTGAAAAAACCGCTCACTAAGTCCGCCGGTTATGCACTGGGAAACGCGTCATTATCCAGATCATTTTCCCAGTCAAACAATGATAAGTCAATATCACTGTCTAACCAGCCCATTTCTTCAATCGCTTCAATGGCCGCATTATGCACGTCTGACGCCTCTGGATCTATAACCAGATCCTGTAGGACCTGTTCGGCTAGATCGCCACCAATTTGTCCCATGGCAGCAATAGCCATCAGTCGCACCTCTAATTCTTCATCCCAAACTAATTCGGCCAGATTAGGGATGAAATCGCTGCTCCCAATTTCACCAGCCGCTCGAGCCGCTTCGATTCGCATCTCCATCGTCGGGTTAAGCATCTCATCGATGATGATCGGCAACCATCGCGCGTCTGCGCTTCGGCCCATGGCAAATACGGCACTGATCTGCATATCTGGATCGCCTTCGTCATAGGCCTGTTCAATAAGTGAAGATACACGTAAATGAGAAGCCGCTCCCAACGATTCCAGTGCCGCGCGTTTTACACTCTGAGGCGTTTCTTCGGAATCTATCTGGCCAATCAATCTTTCAACGATTGGCGAGATGTTTTCGTATGGAATTTGCTGCCATTCACCCATCAAAACGTAATGACCGAGTGTAGCCGCTGCTAAGGATCTAACCTCAGTATCCGCATCTGACTCCATCAACCTGATGATTGGATCTATCAAGGCCAAACGGTCTGTATCCCATAAGCCATCCAGAGAAGCCATGCGGACTGATGGCGCCTCGTCTGCCAGACAATGGCTGAAAACCTCAGAAAAATCTACCTGGAAATTTTCCTCGCTGATATCGGCCAGGTGACGGATGATGACTCGTCGTCGTTCTTCCTCGATTCCCGACCACTCTGTACAAAAATGGTCCAATTCGTCAGGTGAAAGATCTGAAAGCTGGAATAACATCGGAATAGATATCGGTCGGTCGCTTCTGAGCGAGTTCATGACATCTTCGATTGTATATTTGTTTTCGTTTATCATATTTCTCTCAAAAAAGAAGATTAGAGATCGCTGGCCAATCCCTAATCTCTTTCTCTGCATTTGCGGTATGCAAATGTTGAAGTCAGATTTTTAACAAATTAGAACGGAATGATCGGGTTAACGATATCCTGAATTATGATTAAAACCATCAAACCAAGTAGAACAAGCATGCCCACTAGGTGAACCATACCTTCTCTTTCCGGTTCGATCCGCCGGCCCCGTACGGCTTCGACCAAAACAAATGTTATCCGGCCTCCATCAAGGGCTGGTATCGGCAATAGGTTGGTGAAGCCTAAAGCCACGCTAATTACCGCCGCAAACCACAATAAAGGGAACCAATCCCGTTGTGTTGCCGTTTCTTCGGCGGCCCGGCCGGCGAGCTGGCTGATGCCAACCACACTAATTGGTCGTGCCTCGTTGGCTGTAATCTGACCTTGAATCAACATGATAGGGGCGCGCAAAGTACCCCAGATGACATCTACAATAGTTTGACCAGCTTGTTTTAGGGAAGTGATTGGATCGCTTGGGATCTTCTCTCCTGTCGCCCGATCGGCGATTCGAATACCTGTTGGTCCTTCCTGGCCTTCGGTATATTCTCCAGGCGATCGTGGTGTCATAATCAGTGTAATTTCTTCACCAGCGCGAAAAACAACTACTTCTAATGGCTGGCCAGCATTGGCATAGACTTCTTCTCTAACGACCCCCGAACTATCGGCTTCACGTCCATTGATCTCAAGGATGGTATCGCCCGCCATCATGCCAGCAACCATAGCAGGGGAATCCACCATCACATCGTCCACGATAGGTCGGTAACGGGGTGGTCCAATCATAAAAGCAATCCAAAGCAAGACGATAGCAAAGAGAAAATTTGCACCAGCGCCAGCCGACAGTGTAAAAAGGCGAGCCTTTTTGGAAGCTGCTGCCAGACCGCCTTCAACTGTTGGGTCGTCTTCGCCTGCAGGGCGAACAAAACCACCAACTGGAATCCAATTTAACGAATAAATCGTATCACCCCGCTTAAAGAGCTTGACCGCACGGGGAGGGAAACCGAGTCCAAATTCCTCGACCTTGATTCCAGAAAGCCGGGCAGCAACAAAGTGACCCAATTCGTGTATCAGAATGATGGGCGTTAAAACGAGAATGAACGCACCGATAGTCCACCAAATAGTCATGATGTTTAATTATCCTACTTACTTCAAACGTTTTCATTAATATGATACGATGAAGCATTCAATTCACTTATTTTTGCATTATACGCCTACGGCCGATCGGAGGGCAACCCCCGAAAAGTAACGCTAACACCTTTCTAACAAGGATGATAAACAAGGCCGACAAACTGGATTAATCGGCCAGCGTCAACAGTTCACTTGGGTTTAGTTTGATCGAAAGGTATCTACAATCTGTGGGCAAAGCTACGGTCGAATCAAAGGCCAGTTTCAATAAAAACTCGTTTTCTCCGGCCATTATTGTGATCGTGACTATCTGGAGCCGACCACGAAATGAAACATCGGACAGTTTTCCTCGTATCACATTGTCGCCAGCGGTTTTTTGCGAAATTATTTGACCCGCTTCAGGCCGGATCAGGAGGGTATGGATATTTCGAACGGGTTTAACCAATTTCTCTACTCGAAATTCACCAATCGAGGTCTTGACCAACGGTGGATCAAAACTGGTGACCTCGGCCGGTAACAAGTTCTGCATGCCTAAAAAGCGGGCCACGAAAGCATTTTTCGGATGTCGATACAAAGAAATCGGTGTGCCCTCTTGTTCGATTTTTCCGGCATTCATTACAAAAACCCGGTCAGCTATCGCGAAAGCCTCTTCTTGATCGTGCGTGACGTAGATGGAGGTCATGCCCTCTGGAGCCGTGGGCTGCCTTTCACCGTCATTGGCATGTGAAGCAACTTCGTCACTATCTGTTAGCTGAGCGGAGCCAATTGATTTCAGAATAGCCCTAAGCTCGCCCATTAGCCTTTCGCGCAACGCTCTGTCCAGCGATCCCAGTGGTTCATCTAGGAGCATCAAATTTGGGGAAGGAGCCAGAGCTCGAGCCAAGGCAACCCTTTGCTGTTCGCCTCCTGACAATTCGTAAACACGCCTATCGCCAAAACCAGCCAGGCTAACGAGGTCCAATACTTGATCGACCCGTTCTTTCTGTCTTTCAGGTTTCCAATGTTGCATACGCAGACCAAAGGCAACATTTTGTGAAACACTCTTGTGCGGGAACAAGGCATAATCTTGGAATACCATGCCGAAACCACGCCTATGCACTGGAATTCCGGTGAGGTCACGGCCACGTAAAAACAACTGACCGTTATCGGCTGTCTCTAATCCAGCGATGATGCGCAAAAGGGTCGTCTTCCCACAACCGCTTGGACCGAGTAAGGCGACAATTTCACCCTGTTCCACCCTTAGTGTAATACCTTGCAGAACGGCGAGCGAGTCAAATGACTTTTCGATTCCATAGAGTTCTAGTAGCATAGCCGGCCGTCGGCCTCTTAAAACTCCCCAATGTCCGCAAAACGAAATCGTTCGATGGCTATGAAGCCGGTGGCACAAACGATCATTAAAATGGTGCTCATAGCCAATGCCTGGCCAAAGTTCAAAGCACCAGGCTGACCAAGAAATCTCTGGATCGCAATCGGCATGGTTAAGAAACCACTGTTAGGACGGATGATGAAGCTGGTTGCCCCGAATTCGCCCATACTAACCGTGAAGGCAAAAACGGCCGCAACTAACAATGCCCGGCTCATGATCGGTAGATCTACTTCCCGCCAAACTCGAATTGGTGAAGCCCCTGATATTGTCGCAGCCTCTCGAATGCTCGGCCGGATCCCTTGTAAGACTGGTAATAAACTACGTACGACGAAGGGAAGGGCTACTAAAGTATGGGCGATCAGGACTAACCAAGCCGACGTGCGCAAACGATCCATGGTTAGGACATAGGCAAATCCTAATGTGACGGCCGAAGCACCCAAAGGCAACATGAATACCGGATCGAGCCACCCCCGCCAGCGATTAGGACTAGTTAAAAGCAGAGCACTCAATGACCCAAGAATTCCTGCAATTATCATCGTTAATACGGCATAACCAACTGAGTTCCTCACAGCTACCAAAGGCGGGACAAAGGTAATGCTGCCGCGTCGTAGTTCGGGCAAGGCCTGATAATAGGCAAAGGTTAGTTCACCTTGTCTGTTTAAAAAAGATTGTAACACAAGCGCCAGGAGTGGACTTAACATAAATAGGCCAAGTCCAGCAACCAACAACCCCCATACGATCTTTTGCGACCACTTTTGCGGCTTGGTAAGATTGGCCTGTTGTGGTCGAAAATCCAGGGGAACAATTGATCGCCTCTGCCAATAGGCATATAAGGCCATTAAGGCGAAAGTGAATATTATCTGTAATAAAGCCAGAATTGCGGCTACATCCGGTTTTAAAAAGGTCACATACTGGCGGTAGATTTCGGTTTCCATGGTGCTAAAGGAGGGCCCGCCGAGGAGCAAAATCACACCAAAACTTGTGAAGGTAAAGAGGTAGATAAGGATGGCCGAACTGGTAATAGCCGGCCGTAGTATTGGAAGCGTGATCTCGAAAAACGCGCGGAAGGATGGCGCCCCGAGCATTCTAGCGCTTTCGTTCATTCTCGGATTGAGATTGGCCCAAAATCCGCCGACAAGCCTGATTACAACCGCCATATTGTAATATATGTGGGCTAGCAATATCGCAGCCAATGTTTGTTCCAGGCGAAGCGGTGCGCGCTGCAAATCAAGAGCCCCCATCAGGAGATCATTTATGGGACCACCAACACCAAATAAAGCACGGAACGCAGCAGCAACTACCACTGTGGGTAATACGAAGGGAACCGTTACTAAGGCCCGTAAGATCCCCTTTCCAATGAAATCATAACGCGCAAATAGATATGCGAAGGGTAAACCAATGAGGAGCGTCAAAAGGGTTGAAAATGTCGCTTGCCAGAAAGTAAACCAGAGGATCCTCAGATAATATGTTTTACTGAATAGCTCTTCGACAGCTCCGAATGTCAAGCTCAGAGTGAAAATGTTGGCTAGTGGATAAAAGAAAAAAATTATCAGGAATAGCAAGGGGACCACGTACAGGATGTACCGCAAATTATAAGCTGTCTTTGACATCTCTCATTCCAACACGTTTAGTGTTTCCCTTTAGTAATGGGCGGTCAGGATCTGTTTAGCCGGGTGTCGTTGTCGATTTGTTCAATGACAGATTTATGGAGATTATCGAACGACAAGCACGCTGCAAGGGGAACGCTCGACGACGTGGGGGGTCACTTGTTCTGTGAAAATCCGCCCGAATATTCCTCTTGCGGCCGAAGCTCCGATTACCAACAAATCGTAACCACCTTGAAGTGCTTCCCGCATTATCTCATCGGAATCAACACCCTGAGCGATTTCAAGCTTGGCCTCCAATCCTTGATCGGCCAGGTATTGGGCGCTCCAACGGAGGTATCGAGCGATTGGTGTGTTTGTATGCAATAGCTCTTCTAACGTCTCCTCAATTTCGTTAAGGCCTGTGTACATAGTCGGTGCGCTCCAACTTTAACAACCGCTTGGTTCATCTTTTGACCACCGATAGCGATGAGTATCTTATCCAGCTTAACAGGCCGGTCACCCCTGACTACAAGTACTGAAGATTGGGCTTTTCCAGCAACCCTTCTGGTGACCGTGCCAAAAAACGCATCCAATAATCGATCAACCTCATGTGTCCCGACAACAATGACTTCGTAATCGCTCTCCCGGGCCTCACTCAATATTTCTGATAGCACATCACCCTTTCTGATTATTTTATCTACCTCCTCCCGGTTGAGTATTGAGATCGCCCTATCCAAATCAGCCTTTGCTTCTGTTGGATCTGCATCCTCGTCAATTACAGTCAAAACCGCTGCCGGAGAAGATTCTAGCCCGGCGATTAACCCACCAAATCTAACAGTAGGCTCTGAATACGGTAGTTGACGGATGCAAATCAGCGTTTTCATTAGCTAGCTCCACATCTTGTTTTCATCTTAAGACCAATCACTAAATACCTTCCCCACCGCTAATGAGT
>Ga0111142_1130_pt1 | contig 11154 bp, 17 predicted proteins | sample DeeMarSeWOR28_12_FD_80398 | JGI IMG/M metagenome (GOLD analysis project Ga0111142, IMG submission 80398) | Anaerolineae bacterium SG8_19 | reverse complement strand
TTTGTGGATGGTCGATTCCAGGACAGAGACGGTGAAGCCTATTCAACCTGGACGCCCCAGCTATTGAAAGCTGCTTACAATTACCAATACAGCATAACGAGTCAAGGAGGATATGCCCATAACGGCAAATACCTGATCCAGCTATTGATAGATAGTATGGAAGATCTAGGCTTTGGGACTTTTGGGATGACCCGTCCTTAATCAAATCTGGTTTAATGTTGAGACAACAATGGAGGTAATAAAGATGAAAATGAACTCAAGATTCGTAAGGCGCCTCGCTTTCATATCGGTTGTTGTCATGATTCTTGCGCAACTGGTGAATGCCTGTTCGCGTATCTTCTGGAATACAAATCCCGGCTTGCCGATCGTCGGCCGTAATGTAGATTTTGTGACTGCCTCACACCCGACTCTGGTGGTGACACTGCGGATGACACAATGATTATTGATAAATGAAATGAGTCGAACAGATTGAAGGAAAAGTCGTCGTATTTTGCAAAATATCCCTTTCCTGTTAGCTGCATTTCGCGGGTTCGCAGCCATTACCTTAGGTATTTTGCTGATTTTTATCCCTGATAAGTCTTTCCCGCTGTTAGCCAACTTGATGGGCGGATTCTGGATATCTAGCGGTTTAGTCTTGCTGCACAAGGATGCTGATCTTGCCAAGCTTATTGGGATGCGGACTTTAATCATGATGGGCCTAGTCGGAATTATTACTGGTCTTTTAGTATTGACTCGACCACTTACTGAACAATGGCTGGATCGTATACTCGTGATTGAGCTGTTGGGCTTGGTCGTATTATTAACAGGCATACTTCATACTTGGGGTGAAATACGGATCAGCCGCTTTAGACGAGGCAAGCGTACTTGGGGACATCTCGCCCTAGGTGTATTTGAAATGATCTTGGGCGCCATGCTACTTTTCTCGCCCCTGTCGCTTGGGTTGTGGACGTATGCAGCAGCCACTATATGGGCCTTGGTTGGCGGCGCAACAATTTTGGGATCGGCCGTTTACGATTACGTCTATTCTTCTGCGCAATCTCAAGAAAAAACCACAAACCGGGATAATGAATAGATAAATGAAAAACGTTTATATGGGTGACCCAGGCGTTGGTTTCGGCGCGCTAATTAGGAAATGACAACACAGAAGCAGCCGCAGAGCTGATCTGCAGGAGCCAAAGCCGCCAATCTGTAGATGTGGCTCAGGTTGAAGATCGCTGTTATCTGCTGCGAGACTATACCAGCATTTCCTGAGACCAGGCAGCCAGTCGTGATCTTGAGGATAAATACCACTTTTGGGTTTATCCCATGGAGGTTGTCAAGATGCTGGAGCACATGCCTCATGCTCGCCACACCGTAATCCTCGATGGTAAGAAAATGGACGTTAAGACGATAACCTGTTTTGTCAACAACATTTACAATCTTGACGGCTTTGATTCAGTAGTGAACAAAAAAAGATAAATCATGTCAAATAATCCATACAAGAATATTCACGTGGTCATTAATCCCGCTTCGGGAAAGGATGAACCGGTGCTAAACGTCATCAACGACGTCTTTCACCAATACTCTGATATCAAATGGTCTGTTAGCGTCACCCAGAAGTTTGGTGATGCCACTGAACAGGCACGGGAAGCAGCGCAGAGCGGAGCTGACTTAGTCGCTGGGTATGGGGGTGATGGTACGCAGCACGAGATTGCCAACGGGATATTAGGCACCTCGGCCGTGATGGGCGTCCTGCCCGGTGGCACCGGCAATGGTTTTGCAACGGAACTCGGCACACCGAAAGAGTTGCGTCCGGCGGTTGAACTATTGTGCGCCGGCGGGCATATCCGCAATGTCGACGTCGTCAAAATGGATGAAATCTATTTCATCCAGCGTCTTTATGTTGGTATTGAGCCAGAAGAACAAACCAGCCGCGAAGATAAAGATAAATATGGCACCTTCGCCTATGCCATCAATGCCTACCATCGTGCCCGCGATAAAAAACAGAAGGAATTCCAATATCACATAGTGATTGATGGGCAAACATTCGACGTACCAGCCTCGAAATTATACGTTGTGAACGCTGCCAAAGCTGGCACCGGCATCTCCGTCACCGGCAAGATTTCTAAACCGGATGATGGTCTTTTGGAAGTATTCATCCTGGATAACAAAAGTCTGAAATCTCTAGTTGCTGCCGGGGAGCGAATGGTACATCTGGACACAAAAACTGCGAACGCCTTCATCAAGCAGGGCAAGGAGATATTCATCGATACCGATCCGGATCAGCCGGTTTGGACGGATGGTGAGTACACCGGGCGCACGCCAATTTCGATGAAAATCGTTCCTGGCGCACTCAAAGTCGTGGTTCCTGACAAAACAAACTAACATTGACCTGGACTATAATTGCCGCGGATTGCTTTTTACGGGGTACATTGTGTCTGTCACAGATTCGTTGAAAAATATCTTTAAGAATAATCGGTTTACGCCTAAAGGGGTAGCTGAATTAGAAAGCAAGCTGTTTTGAATACTTTGTTTTGTTTAGATTCATAATATAATAAAGTTCGAAATGGATCTCCTTAGGGGCACAGGGGCACAAGGTCCAGGAGCGCCGCCCAGACGGCGCTCTTCCCCTATATACGGGGGGTCAGTGGGCGAAGAAGGGTTCGAATCCTCTCAGGTGGTTCCACCAATTACCGATGTGGCTGCTTTCTTTGCCGGCTTGCGCTTCGAGCATTGCGACAAACTAGCCGACCTTCCTCTCGACCTGGTTAAGAGGGACTTGGAATAGGTTCAATTTTGAATTCTTGCCCTGGCGTGCCTTTACAGAAGTTGAAAAAACCAATATCCGCATTCTGAACCGCACAAGTCTCGCCGTGCCTGGCCAGCGCTTATTTCCAGGACCAACTCTCAGGGTTCCAAAGCATATCATTGGCTTCTCCCGTCAGTATCGGATCAAGAAACTGCTGGATTCGTGCGTATGATGACTGCAGGTCGTATTCTGATAGACCAACCTCATTGGCCAGCCGCCTGAACCCACCTACCCATGTTTGAGGCGGTGGTGGAATCAGATGGGGAATATCCTTATCGCCTGCGTTTCGAAAAGTCGTTTTGATAGCAGCCGTCAGTTTCTGTCCCGAGATGTCTCCCATTTCGGCCAAAAGGATAATGTCGAAAAAATCTTTGATTCGTGAACTCGCTCCAGAAGCATAAGGTCTTATATAGGCGTGGTATTTCTCGGCTAGTTGCTGTGATATCGGGTAGCAGGGAACAATAACGGGATCGATCTCAGCGAACGACAATAGATCCGGCGCGACGAGGTATTCCACGGCTTCGACTAGCGGATCGCCAACACCAACATCTACGTGGAATTGCTCGAAGGTACGACCATCCAGTAGTGATCGAACCGTATGTCGAATACCACCGACCGTTTGCACAGCAGGACCCGGTGGGCGTCCAACTTCAAATGCGAACTAATCTCCGAGGTCGAGAGCTGCTGCCTCGCGCAATAAGCCGTGAATTCTGTCGGGCTCTTTCAGGAAAAGTAGATCGATGTCTTTTGTTGTCCGTGCCTGATCCTCTAGTCTGAGTTGTAGCGCCAGGCCACCCTTAACTATCCATTGACCAGGTTGTGATAGCACCAGACGCGCCAGGAGGCGATCAAAGGCAACCATTTTGCGTAGACGAACCAGGGGTAACCCTGACGACAGGCTCTGGTCACGCAGGCGCGTTTCCAGGGCGCGGCGAAATGCACCGCCGTTTTGGTACCTCATGCTCGATCTCCAGAGAATTCCATGCCCTGTATGATCTCCTGGAATCGGCCGCCTCGTTTCTGTGCGTAGCGCCGCAGCGCTTCCGCCGAGGTCAGACCGCGCTCGATAGCTTCCCGGACTGCCAGGCGTACCTGTTCTTCAGCAAGACCCGAAGCAGCAACGTCGGCGAGGGTTCGCAGTACAGTTGTCACCGGTAGCCCCTCTCGCGATGTTATCTCGTCGGCGTCAAGGCGGTGAGTGTGCTGACGGATATCCGGCCGGCGACGGGAGGAGGTCCGTGGAACGATGATATGAATCTCGGCCGGCAGGACATCAGACAGCTCGTACAGGGCCAGCGCACTGTCGTGAGAGATAACAGAGTCTGGGCCGGTACGGAGCCAGGCTACAAACAGATCTTCGAATTCAGAGCCAGGAAACTGGGTCAGCCGGTATATGCCTCGCCTGACTCGTGTGAATCGGCCGGTCTTTACATTGCTTGAGAGTCGCTCCCAGGTAAAACCGTTCTCGCGGGCTTGATGTGCGGCAAAGTAACCGGCCTGGCTTTCGGCTGTTTCATAAAGCCGTTGATAATCTGGTCCCGAGTCCATGTGTGTAAAACCTTCGCCTTTTCCTAAGGTTATGCACACAATACCACAATATGTGCCAAAACACCATACCCGTGGCTGGATTTGAGGGCGTGCAGTGCAAAATAGTTGCGCGTTCCGGTCAAGCGCCTTTTAGTTGATCTCGATACTGTAATCGTCGGCCACGAACATAATCCGCCATTTGCACATTCGCACTGACTCGTGGCCAAGTATTTTCCAACCTTTATTTTTCAAAGCGGTTCGACATTGATCCGCTTGGGGGCACAAGCCTCAGGAGTGCCGGTTGGACGGCGCTCTTCCCCCATATATGAGGCCTCATCGGACGAAAACGGGTTCGAATCCCCTCAGTTGGTTTTGCCAATTACCGACGTCACAGCGTTCCTAGCCGGCTTGCGCTTTGAGCACCGCGACAAGTTGGCCGATCTACCACTCCACCTGGCCAAACGTGACTTGCCATGAGTTCTCTCCGATTGAGAACCCACCTACGGATGTTGAAGCATTTCAGATCGGACCGAGATTCGACTGGCGAAACCTATTGGGTCTAAATTGATATTTCTTGTACACATTCTACTGCCACCAAACCAGGTGTCAATTCCGGTGCGAAATTCGGTGCGAAAACCTCTCGTATTTCTTGCTACTGATCTGTCCCATAGTTTCTGACGACGTACACCAACAAGGTTTTATTGCAGCAATATGCCATCTATGGCATACTATCTGCATGGAATTCTCGAATTTACTCGAGATCGTGGGCGACGAACCTGTATTCGAGACGGGCTTGCTTCTGGCTGGCCAGGCGGATCCGGCCGACGTGCGCCGGCAGTTGTCGCGCTGGACCCGGACGGGGCGGGTCTACCAGTTGCGGCGCGGACTTTATGCCCTGGCACCACCATTCCAGAAGGTTAAACCCCATCCTTTTTTGGTTGCCAATCGTTTGGTACGTGGATCATACGTCAGCCTTCAGTCAGCGCTGGCTTATCATGGTATGATTCCGGAGACTGTGCCCGTGACAACTAGCGTAACGACCATGAGACCAGCGCACTGGTACACACCTCTAGGGGCATATGAGTACCGCCACATCAAGAACGAACTGCTCTATGGCTACCAACTGATCGATCTGGGCGGCGACCAACGAGCCTTTGTGGCAGCGGCGGAAAAGGCGTTGCTCGATCTGGTCCACCTGCAACCCCGGGGCGATGATCCTGAATATCTCCGACAATTGCGTTTGCAAAACCTGGAACGGCTGGACCCGGCTCAACTACAAAGTCTGGCTGCACGGGCCAACAGCCCCAAGCTTCGTCGAGCAGCAGATCGCGTCGTCGAGCTGGCCAAGGCAGAAGCAGAGGAATATGAATTCCTATGAAAGACTATTTGGCCGAAATCGTCCACACGGCCCCTACTCCCCTACAGGGGCGAAATGTAGCCCGGGAATACCTGCAGGCTCGGATCCTGGGCGTGCTCCAACGAGCAGGGGCGATGATCCCCCTAGCCTTCCACGGAGGGACCGCCCTCCGGTTCCTTTTTGCCAGCGCCCGTTACTCCGAGGATCTAGACTTTGCCCTGGTGCGAACTGCAATAGCGTACGACTTTCGCGCCTACCTTCAGGCAATCCACTCCACCTTCACCACCGAGAGTTATCAGGTGGAGCTAAAGGTCAGCGATCAGAAAACAGTCCACAGCGCCTTTATCCGTTTCCGTGGCCTACTCTCCGAACTGGGCCTATCGATCCATGGCGACGAGGTTTTGGCGGTCAAAATCGAAGTAGATACCAATCCTCCGGCCGGTGCGGGACTGTCGACGAGCATCGTCCGCCGATATGTGATTCTCCAGCTTCAGCATCATGATCGGGCCGCACTCTTGGCAGGCAAGCTACATGCCCTTCTCCAGCGACCCTATACTAAAGGTCGTGACGTCTACGACCTGCTGTGGTACCTCAGCGATCCAGAGTGGCCAGCACCAAACTTGACTTTGCTAAACAATGCCTTGCAACAGACAGGTTGGGATGCAGAACTATTGACCGGAGACAATTGGCGAAGGATCGTGCGAGACCGACTCATAGCGGTTGATTGGGAGCAAGTCGTTGCCGACGTACAACCTTTCCTCGAGCCAACCGCCGATCTAGGGATTCTCCAGCTAGAAAACCTGATGCGAGTTCTTGAATAGTGGGTAGAAGGAAACATACGAGATAAAGTTGTCACCGGCAGCCCTCCTCGCGTAGTTACTTCATCAAGGTGGTAGGTGTGATGACGGATACCTGGCCGACGACGGGAGGAGGTCTGTGGAACGATGACGAAGAAACCAACCTGGCTTTCAGCCGTTTCATAGAGTTGTTGATAATCTTGGCCTTGGCTCAGATGTGCACGATCAAAAAAGTTGCGTGTTCTGATCGAGCACCTTATTGTTGGTTTATAAGGCATAATTGAAAGCCAAGAGCTTATCACACCATTTGCCTAGTTGCATACCCCCGTGGCCGAATTTTTCCAACTTTATTGTTCCTAGGTTTCGTACCAGATCCGCTTGGGGCACAAACGCCTGGAGCGCCGTTTGAACGGCGCTCTTCTGCTTCAAATACCTCTTCAGAACGGTTCGAGTCTTCTTGGAACCCTGACCCAAAATTGAGCCTCTCAGCTTTTTTGTCCGGCTTGGGTTTCGAGAAGCGTAACCTGCTGGACGAACTTCCCCACGTCTTGGATATATGATGGCAGTTTTGGTTGTGCGCATACACAATGAAAAATGAAACCGGTCACAAGTGCGTACAACGCTTGAAATCACGCGATTGCAGGTGGGCGATGGTCGCCACAATCACCCATTTCTTTATTGGCATGTAACCATTGTAAAAACGGGCGGTAGCAATTCGCGTGGATTGATTTGTTGGGCGGTATTTTTGGCTTGAAACTGAGGCTGACTGCAAAGCCGGACGATTTATCTCTGTCGCCAGGTTTCCGGCCAATCGTGAAAGTCACCAACCTCCGTACCTTCGATCACCAGACTGTACATGAAATCGTCGGGAAAATCATTCAGGCGAATCTGCCAGCACTCTCCCTCAACCTCCGTGGCCCAGGGATATTCTGGGGCGCCAGTTGTATCCCAGCTTAGTTCACGAGCCAACAACGCGCCCAACGTTGGTGTCGTGTGAGCGAGTCCCTTCTTTTTTCGCTGGTCCTCGACCTTCCAAGCCGCTGGGCGGTGGTGAGCCCAGGCGATGATATGGTGCCAGGGTTCCAGGGCTGGCTGGTTGAGCCGCTGCCCTTCTATCCACAGCCGCCGCAGGGAAGGGCCGAAGCCATGTGGCTGATCGAAAGCAGTGACATCGAAATAGTCATGCACGTTTTGCAAAGACATATTCATCACTTCAGGTAACTCCGATCCCCAATCAGGAATGGTCGGCTCTGCGCCATCCAGCCACCGTTGCCGGGCCACCAATGCCTGCTGGGCAGTCACATCCGCCATTTGACCGTAGCTACCGTTGATGATATTGTGCCGCCGCGAATATCGCCCCATCCACGTGGTGAAGAGCATCAGTGCCCACGGATATGATCCGGGCTCATTCTCTTCCTTTTCCCACCATTTGTTTTGGTTGGACTTTAGATCCAATTCCAGTATGGCACGGTACTGTTCAAAGGCCATCTGGTTGGTAATGGTGACCTGGCCTTTAGCGGCTTTGGCGGCCGGCGCAACCTCACCAATATATTCCTTGCTTCTTAGTATCTGGCGTAGGGCCTGGATGGTTGCGTCGTCAAAATGCGTGATAGCCTCGATCAGCTCGATCAGCTTCAGCTGCTTCTTGATTTCCCTTTGCACCCTGATCTGCCCCCAGAGACGGGGCCGCTCATTTGGATCCATCTCCCAATCCGGCGCTACGGCCTCAAACCCGGAAATTATCGCCTGCATTGCCGGTACTACATTGTCCGCTGTTCCACAGCACTCCAAGGCCTCGCTCAGCATCACGCAGGCAGCCAAGGCCGCTATATCATCAAAGTCGTCCATATGTGGCGTACTATCTTCCACTTGTGCCACATAACGGGCTACATCTCTGGGCGAAAGCGATCTCCCCCGCAGGTGGTTCCAGACCGCTTCCAGGCTGCGACGCATGTTAGCCAGATCGCCCCAATCCTCCCTTGTCGAGAAGGCTTCATAGACGGGCAACCAGCGTTCTGCCATAGCTGCAGCCAAGGCCACCCGTTGTTCCGGCAACCACGCCTCGAACGTCGCATCAACAAAACGTTCGAAGTCGCCAAAGCTGTTCAGTTTTTCGCCTGCGATACCGCTCTCCTGTGTGGTCTGATGTCTTAAGTAATAGTTTAACCTAAGTTGCTACCTTCAAATATGACTGGTTTAATGTTACGCGGATTCAATGATCTTGCTCAAAAAAGCCACGAAAAACCCCATCCTCATCAACAGCCTCAGCGAATTCCGCAAAATCCATATTCGCTGTCGATAGATTGTTTTCAATCCCTTGAATTTGTGATGGAATGGCCCGAAACTCACGTCCTGGCTCCTCGTACAAATCAACAGTGAGCAGGGGGAGCTCAGGCTGTGAGACGGCAGTGCGATCAACCAGGATTATGAAATTGTGATCATAATCCTTTGGAACAAGCGGTAATAGTTGCGCCGTGGTCATATCCTGGTACTTTGTGTCATCGACGAATTCTACATAAGCGTGAAACATACCGACCGGCTTTCGAATTTCCGCACGGATTTCCTCCCAAGCAAATTGGTTGGAGAAGTCTGTTCTTAGCACCAGCGAATCTTCTGTCTCCGGCAGTTGCTTCGTGATGTTATCATCCATTTCGGTTCCATCATCAGGGAGTTGCACAGATGGCATATGTCTGTCTCTGAAAGAGCAGCCAACAGTCATCAACAAGTTGATGAACAATAATATTATAATCCCCTTTTTGAGAGAGTTCTGCAAGATTTCACCTGAAAAAATCAGCCGCCCAACGTGTTAAGGATTCATGCGGCGCGGAGCCTGCGGAGCCGCCGCATAATCCCGTGTAACAATTATTAACCTGCACACCTGCAAGATAATCAACCGAAATTCGTCATATCCAGAATAAAATGCTGGATAATAACTCAAATCAGGAACATATCAGCAGGACATGCTTGATATTATGAAATAATGAGTTTTATAAAGTTTTTATTGCTTAATAAATCTCCTCAAATGGCCAAAAACAAGTTCGGTGTGATTACAAGAACCAAACTGTTATGGGCCGAATATTCAGGTTTTTAGATGGTGAAAAAGCGCAAATTGTTAGATCTTGTACGGGATGTCATTCGGGTGAAGAATTATTCTTACCAAACCGGAAAGGCCTATGTGCATTGGATTAATCGTTACATTCTATACCATCAAAAGCGTCATCCTTAGGCGCTGGGTCACAATAAAGTTGAGACTTTTCTGATTCGCCCCTCATTTGCTGGAAGCGGGTTATGACATTCGCACCATTCAGGAAATATTGGGGCACAAAGATGTCAAGACCACAATGATCTATACGCAAGTTGCCCAACAAGGTGCTATGGGCGTTCGTAGCCCTTTGGATGAATTATGAGGTTGAAAGGGTAAAAATGGAGCCGGCTGGCCAATTGGAAGAAGAAGTTAAAATATTGGCGTCAGCGTAATGCCTCTATTTCTTCACTACGCTGAACGCAATGGTATGCGAATAATTTCTGTTCACTTTAATGTTCAAAAGAGTTCGATTTGAGTCTTCTTGGGCACACCACATCAAGGAGCGACGCATACGCGGCGCTTTTCTTGTTGCCCTTCATAGCCTTAGATTTCAATTCGGTGATCATATCCTCTGCAAACTAGCGACAGTTATCCATATTGACTTAGTCTAGGACTTAGTCTAAAATGATATTGGAGGCCTTGGATGGATACAAAAGTGAACGTTCACGAGGCGAAGACACATTTGTCGAAATTATTACAGCGAGTTATGAATGGCGAAAGCATTATTATCGCGAAAGCAGGCAAACCAATAGCTGTATTAGCGCCGGTCGAGGCTGCGCCAGAGCCCCGCACTCCAGGGAACGATGCGGGCAAAGTAGTCATCGCGGCCGATTTCGATGCGCCTTTGCCAGAGTTTGACCTATGAGAGCCCTGCTGGATACCCATACTTTCCTGTGGTGGAATCTTGATGATCCCCAATTATCAGCGACCGCGAGGGAATTCATCGCCAGGGGAAGTAACGAGATCTTCTTGAGCGCTGCCAGTGCCTGGGAAATTGCCATCAAAGCTGCCAAAGGACGGCTTATCTTGCCGGCGTCGCCAGCTCAATATGTGGCCGACCGCATGCGGCTGCACCGGTTCTCGGCATTACCCATCGAGTTAAGTCATGCACTTCAGGTATACCAACTGCCGGACATCCACCAGGACCCTTTTGACAGGCTATTAGTTGCCCAGAGCCAGTTGGAGGATTTACCCATTCTTACCGGAGATTCTGAGATTGGCCAGTATAAGGTTGAAGTGATCTGGTAACCAATTTATTTATGTCAAACGGTTCGGACCACATCCGCTTGGGGGCATTCCACAGAAATATACTGCTTGACGCAACCGTTAAGCGGTTTTTTGTTTGTTTTGCCTGGATTTAGGGGAAACTTGAAGAATTAGGGCTGGATTCTTGATTCCAATAGCGTTAAGGAGTTCGAATCTCCCTGGGTGGTACGGTCGATTTCTGGCTACGTCTGCAGCATCCGATCCTTGCCAAAGAAGCATAAAATCCTGGACCCGAGTCTTGACATCACCCAAAATGGGATCGGCCGAAAGGTTTGAATCGCTGCCTTCAGGATGCTCTCGGAACTCGGCCCCGTGGGGAAGACGGAGGCATCGA
>Ga0111142_1146_pt1 | contig 11323 bp, 9 predicted proteins | sample DeeMarSeWOR28_12_FD_80398 | JGI IMG/M metagenome (GOLD analysis project Ga0111142, IMG submission 80398) | Anaerolineae bacterium SG8_19 | reverse complement strand
TTAGCCAGACAAGGTCAGCGTGTGCTGGGCATTGCCTTTCGTTTTTGCGAGGCGGCCGAACCTCCCACCGAAGAAGAGTTGTTGGAGGTTGAAGAGGTTTTTGTGGGCTTGGTAGCTATGATCGATCCGCCTCGACCTGAGGCTAAAGCGGCCGTGGCGACGGCCAAGAGAGCCGGTATCCGGCCGGTCATGATCACCGGCGATCATCCTCTTACAGCCATAAGAATCGCGCAGGATCTGGGCATAACCGAGGGCAATCATTGCTTAACAGGTGCAGAGCTTTCTCAAATGACGGTCTCTGGTTTAATGGGTGTTGTCGACGATGTCTCGGTCTATGCCCGAGTCTCTCCCGAACACAAGTTGAATATTGTCGAAGCCCTGCAAACCAAGGAACAGATCGCGGCGATGACTGGCGATGGGGTGAACGATGCGCCAGCCTTGAAGAGAGCCGATATCGGCATCGCCATGGGGATAACTGGCACCGATGTCTCTAAGGAAGCTTCCGACATGGTCCTTCTTGACGATAATTTCGCCACGATAGTTGCCGCCGTCGAAGAAGGCCGGGTGATTTACGACAATATCCGTAAGTTCATTAAATACACACTTTCGAGTAATACTGGCGAACTATTTCTGATGCTTGTGGCCCCCTTTTTGGGAATGCCATTACCGTTATTGCCTTTACAAATCCTCTGGGTCAATTTGGTAACGGATGGCCTACCGGGCATCGCCTTAGCCCAGGAGAAGGGGGAACCTGGGGTGATGCAGCGGTCGCCATTTAAGCCAACGGAGAGCATCTTTAGTAGGGGTTTGGGCAGCCAGATTGTGTGGATCGGCAGCCTGATGGGTTTGGTTTCCTTGATCGTGGGTTATGTCGCTTGGCTGAATGACCCCGAAGGACCCTGGCAGACGATGGTCTTTACCACATTGGTCCTCTCCCAAATGGGGAATGCCCTGGCAATACGTTCCAATAAGCTTTCACTATTTAGCATCGGACTATTTTCCAATCGATTGATGGTTAATGCTGTATTAGGAACGCTGGCTCTCCAACTGTTGCTGATTTACCTTCCGCCTTTACAATCAATTTTCAAAACTGAAGCCTTATCATTGACAGAATTGGCTGTTTGCCTGCTGTCTAGCATCGTGGTTTTCGCGGTTTTTGAGACATATAAGTGGTTTATACGCCACCGCGAGGGTAAGGAAGCATAAAGTATTTATAAATACAGTTTTTGGTCTGGTATGGTTCTAAATTTATTGAAGGATTAATCATGAACGATCGAGATGTGATACTGAAATTAGCCAGAGTCATCATTGCTGTTGCTTGGACAGACGGTGAGATCTCCAACGAAGAGATCAACGCGTTGAAAGATTTGTTGTTTTCCATGCGCCGATCTGGCTTTGACGATGTGATGCAATTTAGTGCTCAGGAATGGGAACGATTGGAAATGTATATCGAGACGCCGGTGGATGCTGCCGAACGAGAACGGCTGGTCGTGGACCTGCAAAATTCCCTGCAGTCACCTCAACAAAAACAGGCTGCGTTGTTAGCTCTGCAGAATATGGTTGATGCCGATGGAGTAATTTCCGATAGTGAAAGGGAAGTAGTCCTCGAGATCCGTGAAGCCATCGAATCTGTCGAGGTTGGCATGCTGGGGGGACTTCAAAGGCTGGTTGGCGGTGCTATGCATCGGCGTGCTGCTACAGTAGCGGGTGCTCCAAATCGGGAAGCTTATTTTGATGATTTCATCAAGAATAAAGTTTATTATTCCGTTTCCGAACGACTGAGGGCTGATGGTCTGGAGTTGAATATCTCCGAGTCGGATTTACGCAAATTGAGCCTGGTTGGTGGTCTGATGGCCAAAATTGCCCAAATGGACCGCGAGGTGACCGAAGCCGAATTTAAGCGGATGGTGGAGGTAATCGCCAAAAACTGGAACCTGGGCTTCGAAGAGGCCACCTTCGTGGCTGAAGTAGCGGTCTCGGCCGTCGACGTAACTTACGATACCTTCCGCATGATGCGGGAACTGGCAACCAGTACCAGCGAGGCGGAACGGCGGCGAGTTTTGGTGGTGCTTTTTGCCGTGGGGGCGGCCGATGGCGATCTATCCTTTGACGAAACCGAAGAGATCAGATTGATTGCCCGGGGTCTCGATCTCACTCACAAGGATTTTATCGACGCCAAATTAGAGGTGTTGGGAGAGCGCCGGCCGGGATCCGCCTGACCTAATCCCCTGATAAAAAAGCTTTAACTGTCGAGGCCACAACTTCATAATCTGAAGCTGGGACGATCTGTATCAAATCAGAATCTGGCGGATCGGCAGCCAATTCATCTGCATAGCGGCCAGTACCGCTGAGGACAATTACCGGCCTATTGGCCTCAAGGCTATGAGCGACATCTTGTTTGGCGATATGGCCACCATTCAGAAGAATGGTGACTGACGGATTGTTGCCGGCAATAGCCGTACCTACATCGGCTAGCGATTTTGATTCATCACCCCAATCAATGCCAGGAACGAGGATAAAGTGGGAGTGATACGCTTCCAGTGGAAAACGATCCTGACCGGCAGATCTGTCGGTTGGCTCGCCGGGCCAATTGACTAAACTCTCCACGGCGACGCCAACTAAGGGAAATTTGTGTCGACCCTTATTCCGAGCTTGACCAATGGCGGCCATGACCCCCGAATCAGTGCCACCATCGACAATCGCCGCCTCAGTCATTTCAACCACTTCGGCGACATACCCAATTACCTCGGATATGATGGCTTGTTGGTCGGCAGTCACTCCACTTGCGCCACCAACCAATACGAGTACGGGCTGTGACCCAGCCAATCCAAAGGTATTGACCGCTTGACCGACTTCTTCTTGCCTGCTCGTGATTACCAGTTCCGCTTCATTCCGGTTTTTAAATTCGATTTTCATATTATTGGATTTCCTGGATCCTTCAGCCTATCTATCAACAACCTACTTGAATTGGTCAAGCACAACAAGGATCAAGATAGGACTTTCCATAAGTTTAATCGCAAAAACATGGTAATGACTATCTACTCGTACCGTAAAGCATCGATGGGCCTTAAGTTAGCGGCTCGCCAGGCGGGATAAAGGCCGAAGATGACACCCACGGCCGTGGCGAAACCGGTGGCTAGTAAAATATTGCTCAAAGTTACCACAGTGACGATATCTAAGGCCCGGCCAGCCACCGTCGAGAGAGTCCAACCCAAGGCGATACCTATCAAGCCACCGACCACGCTTATAACTATCGCTTCCAGAAGGAATTGGGTCAATATGTCCCGTTTTAGTGCACCAATCGCTTTTCTGATGCCAATCTCCCGGGTCCGTTCAGTAACACTCACCAGCATGATATTCATAATCCCAATTCCGCCCACGACTAATGATATGCCGGCAATCGCACCAAGGAAGGTGGTCAACAGGGAGGTCACTGTATCAAATGTGGTCAGCAGATCCGATTGGCTGAAGATCGTAAAATCATCGTCGGCGGCATAAATTATGCCGTGCTGGTCACGTAAAGTTTCTGTAATTTGTTCGTTGGCAGCATCAGTGCGTTCCTCGCTGGCTGCCTGAGCGACGATCCGTGTGACCGCCTTTTCACCACTTCGAGTTCTATCATTGAAAAGACGGCTATGGGCAGTCGTCAACGGCATATAGACGTTATTATCCGTCAAGGCGAAATCAGATCCTGATGGTTCCAATATGCCTACCACTTCATAGCTAACGCCGTTAATCTTAATGGATTGGCCGACTGGATACAGATCTTCAAATAGATCCTCAGCTACTTCCGAGCCGAGCACCACGACTCGAGCATTGGTATCCACATCCTGTTGGGTCAACCCGTCGCCACTCTGGAACTCGTCCAGATTGTTCACAGGCAAGTAATTGGCCGTGATTCCCCCCACCAATGTCCTGCTGGAATTGCTACCAAATATGACCTCCAGATTGCCTTCCACGGTGGCTGTTACCTCGTTTAGATCAGGCGCGTTGAGCGGGTCAGATAAGGCCTCGACATCAGACATGCTCAGGGTTGGATAGCCGTCGCTATTATCCGGGTCAGTGGATATCGCCAGGAGGTTTGTGCCAAATGACTGGATCTCACTGGTAATGAAACTATTCACGCCATTTCCGAGAGACATCAGCGCGATAACTGCTCCCACGCCAATGATAACACCCAACATTGTCAAAATAGCGCGGAGCTTGTTGGCCATCAAGCTATCTAAAGCGGTGATAAAACTTTCCGATAAGTTCATTATTTTACCCTCTACAAAGCACCGTTCACGATAAGTCCGTCTCGAATCCAGATAATTCTTTCTACCCTTTCAGCGATTTCAGGATCATGGGTGATCACCACGATCGTATTGCTATTTTCCTTATTCATCTGGCGAAAGATGGCCATAATCTCTTCCCCGGATTGGGTATCGAGATTGCCTGTAGGTTCGTCTGCTAGAATGATACCAGGACGGGTAACCAGAGCGCGGGCAATAGCCACCCGTTGTTGTTGCCCACCAGAGAGTTCGTCCGGCCGGTGGTCCATGCGATCACCCAAGCCAACAGCCTTCAAAGCTTCTTCGGCTCGGGCTATCCTTTCTGACCGGCTAACACCGCCGTACATCAAGGGTAAAGCTACTTGTTTGAGGGCTGGGGTCCTGGGTAGCAGGTTGAATTGTTGGAAGACAAAGCCAATTTGTTTATTGCGAATTCTCGACCGGTCATCCGGGCTCATGCGGCTCACGTCGATGCCGTTCAATTCGTAAGTGCCGCTGTTGGGAACGTCCAGGCAGCCAATGATATTCATGAGCGTGCTCTTGCCGGAACCGGACGGTCCCATAATGGCTACGAACTCGCCTTGCTCGACTTGCAGGTCCACACCGCGTAGGGCATGCACTGTTTGGGTACCCATTTCATAAGCCTTAGTTATATTTCTCATCGTAATCATGAAGTGATCTCCGTTCGAAATCCCTTTCGTCATCCCATGATAGGTTTAGCCGCCAAAGGGAGGTCCGCCTTGCGGACGCCTAGAATCCCCCTCGAATCCTTCGTCGGGCGGCTCATCCTCGCCGAATCGGAAGACAGGTAGATTGTCGCCAACCAATATTTGGTCTCCTTCAACTAGGCCATCAGTGACCTGGGTGAACCTACCATCGCGAAGCCCAATGACCACTTCAACCTCCTCGATCTGTTGGTCACCATTCTCATCGATGGTTACCAGGTTTACTGTATAAGTGCCGGACCTTCTGTCGGCGTTGATGGCGGCGTTGGGTACCAACAATACCTCTTCTTCATCGGCGGTTAGGAGGTCCGCGTCGGCTGTCATTCCTGCAAGGACAGGCAATTCGGTCTGGCCCAGGCTCAGAAATACTTGGTATACAACCAGCGCGCTAGCGTCGCCTATCGCTTCAGGGGCGATGGAAGCTATCTCACCCATTATCTCCACATCAGGCCATGTTTCCAGTGTTATAGCGGCCGGTTGACCAATACTTATCCTGCCGATATCTACTTCATCCACGTCTAAAACCACTTCCAGGCTGTTCGGGTCATACATCTCAACCAAGATCCCATTGGCGACCTCCCCTTCATTGACGTTTACAGCCGTGACCACGCCAGAAAAGGGAGCGAGCAAAGTAGCCTCTTCCAGGTCATTTATGGCGCGCAGCAAGCTAATCCGTGCCTGTTCGACGGCAGTCTCGGCGGCAACGACTTGAGCAGTTGTGGGTCCATCCAATAAGGCTTCCAGATTGGCTTCTGCCTGGGCCAGGTTTGCCTCAGCAGCGGCAATCTGATCTTCTGATGAACCTTTCAGTAACAAATCATGGTTAGCTTGAGCGGCTTTCAAGCGGGCATTGGCCGCAGCTAAAGAAGCCTGGGCGATGCCCACAGCATCGGCATCCGGACCAGCTAACAAAGCGTCGAGCTTGGCTTGAGCTGCCACGACGTTGGCCTTGGCAGCTTCCAGATTGAAACGAGTCCGCTCTTCAGGCGGACCAAATCCCGGGCAGATTTCTGTATCGCCGCCACCCGGTATTTCGAAAGTGAAACATTCTAACAACTTGTCATATATTTCTTGAGTTGATCCCTCCTGACCTAAGGCAGCAATGAGTTCAGCCTGGGCTGAGGCGATCTCAGCTTCAGTGGCGCCGCTTTGGGCTAGCTGCAATTGTTCTGAGGCCGACCAAACATTGGCCTGGGCAGAGCGGACATTAGCCTCTGAGGCAGCGATGGCTTTACCAATGCAGCTAAGTTGGCTTCTTGGATGGCTAAGGCCTGTTCGGCCGATTCGACCGCTCGCTCAAGAGCGGCCGTGTCCAATTTTAGCAAAGGTGTTCCAGCCTCGACCTCATCGCCAATTTCCACGAATACCTCCGAAACTACGCCTACAGTGCCAAGGGATAACTGAACATCGCGTTGAGCTTGAATTTGCCCACTGGCTGTCGCATTGGCGGACAATTTACCGACAAAGGCAGTGACGATTTCACCAGTGTCAGCTCGGGCTGGTTGTCCACCACCTTGAAGGTTACGCCAGAAGTTAAGACCGACGAAGGCCAAGATGACTATCACAACAACACCGACAATTCTCCAGATCCATTTCCTGTTTGATTTATTGATTGGACTCATGTTAGTCACCTCTATTAGAAGGCCCTTCATCAGCGCCAGGACCAAAATCCGCCAACGGAATCGTATTACCTACCGCTAATTCATCTCCGGCACTCAAACCGCTCTTGATCTGGGTAAACTGGTTATCACGTAAGCCAATGGTAATGGGTACTTGCTGAACCGAATCTCCGGCGACGAGCATAACGCTGTAAGATCCGTTCGTCCTATCTACGTCGATCGCCTGGTTAGGTACCAGAAGCACATCGGTGATTTCGGCCGTAATCAAGTTAGCGTCTGCTGTCATCCCGGTACGGACGGGCAGGTCAATATCCTGGAGGGGAAGATGCACCTCGTAGACGACGAGACCGCTGCCAAGGGAATTTTTAGCCCGTGGAACAATCTTCGATATCTTGCTTTCCAATTCGATATCTGGCCAGGTTTCTAGCCTCAGAGTAGCTGGTTGGCCAACAGTCATAGCGCCGATGTCGATCTCGTCTACTTCTAAAACAACCTCGAGAAGTTCATCGTCGATTAACTTTACTGCTTCGCCTGTCGCAAATTCTCCTTCGTTGAAATTGACAGCCGTCACGACCCCATCAAATGGTGCCGTTAGTGTCGATTCCGCAAGCGTCTCTTGTGCGTCTTCCAGACTGATCCGGGCTTGCTCTACTTCCGCTTCGGCCGCAGCAATCTGTTCTTCCGTAGCGCCACTCAGTAAGTTGTCTAGTGTAGCTTGTGCTTGAGCCAATTGAGCTTCGGCCCCAGCAATCTGGCTTGCCGTCGCCCCTGCCAGAAGTTTAGCTAACTGGGCTTGGGTCGCATCTCGTTGAGCAGTTGACGCCGATAGACCTGCCTGGGCATTACCGACCTGGTTCTCATCCGGACCAGCTAAAAGCAGGTCGAGTTGAGCCTGAGCCGAGGCTAAGTTCTCGCGGGCTTCTGCCAAAGCCGTATTGGCCGTGATATCGTCGGGATCCGGATTGCGCGTGTACTGGATCTCAACGCTCTTGAGATTTGATTCTGCTGCCGCAACGGCTGCCTCGGCCGCGGCAATATCGGCCGGTTTAATGGCATTTGACGTTTGGTTTAATTGGGCTGATGAAGACCATACATTGGCTTCGGCTGCCCGCAGCTCAGCTTCACTGGCGGCGATTTCTTCGGGATCTGCCCCAGCCAGTAATTGATTGAGCTGTGACCGGGCACTGAGGACGGCTGCCTCGGCCGCAGCTATCTCACCTTGAGTTGGTTCTTCCAATAGGTCGGCCAGGTTCGCTTCTTTCAAGCGAAAGTTTTGCTCGGCGGCAGCCACATCCAGGGCCAGGCTACTGGTATCCAGTTCCATCAATATTTCACCTGCCTGGACTTCATCTCCGATTCTCGTGTGGACTCCAACAACCCTTCCAGGCGTTTGTACCGATAGTGTCGCCTCCCGACGTGGCCTAACCTGCCCGCTCGCAGTGGCACTGGACGATAAATCGCCGATAAAGGCTTTGACTATCTCACCTTCTCCCGCTGCCTGGGATTCTTCCCTTGGCCTGGCGAATAATAGGATGGCCGATACGATGATGATGGCGACGATAACTCCGCCAATGATGAGATAGACCCTTTTCTTGCGTGTCTGGTCATTTTGCATGCTTGATTCTCCTGAAAACAACAACCGGGCTCCATAGGGGCCCAAGTTCTTTAACACCCAGGAATTGTAGCCATCTAATTTGTAGAATATGTGCAGAAGAGGAGCACATTGTTTGTATTGAGGCAACCCCCTTCCTCTTCATGCCTGGATAATTGCGTTTTCGGGGTTGACTGATAGTGGTAAAAGATTTTTTCCAGATATTTAGTAAACCCCAAAAAGTTTTAACTTGAAACATGACCTTAAATGTTGGGGTTTACTCGAGCAAAACCGGGCTTTGAACCTTTCCCATTTTTTCAAGAACTTTCCCAGTTTTGCCTAGGTAAACCCCAAAAAGTTTTGGCTTGAAACATGACCTTAAATGTTGGGGTTTACTCGAGCAAAACCGGGCTTTGAACCTTTCCCATTTTTTCAAGAACTTTCCCGGTTTTGCCTAAGTACCTTATTTAACGGCAGATCAGGACAGGCAGTTCGATCTGCTGTAATACTTTATTTACGGTACTGCCGACGACAAGTTGCAGTGCTGGACGTTGACTAAATCCGCCCATGATGATCAGGTTATTTTCCTGTTGTCCGATGCTTTCCAGGATCGCCTTAAAGGCCGGCCTGTCTCCCTGGATATAGCTGGCTTCGACTTCTCGCAAAGCCAGATAGCTTTTAGCACGATCGAGCGCTAATTTCGCCTTCTCTTTTCCTACGGCGAGGACCGATAAAGATAAAGACCAATTTCTGGCCGCGTAAGCCGCCAGGTAAAGCGCTTCATCGGCCTTCTGGCTGCCATCGTATGCTAATAAGGCCCGGTCCATTTTCGAATCCACCCCTTCCGGTATGACGAGAACCGGACGAGGGCTTCGCGCCAATATCTTATTAAAGTCAGTGCCAAAGCCCGTTGCCGTCTTTGGCCCGGATTGATGTACTAGGCTCAAGACCAGCAGATCGGCTAACGCCGAGCGTTGCACAATTTTGCCGGCCACCCGGCCGACATCGGTAGCGAATTCTCCGGGTATGCCATTCTCCTGGCAAAAACGCTCAAAATCGAACCGTAGATTTTGAATTGTTTCGCTGGAAGATTCTTCTTCATCCTTGACGATCCGAAGGGCTAATAAACGGCCATTCTCCCGCTTGGCAATCAACGCTGCGTGTGCAACCATGTTATAATCTGCTTCCACACCTCTGCCCGCGACCAGGATATCTGCAAATAAACTATCACTTTCCCGTTTGGCCAACCTTTCCCTTCGCCACTCACCGGGTGCTGGCCCTGCTTCTAGAGCATCTGGCGTAACCGCCTGGAGGACTTGAGCCCCAGTCTGTCCGGGGATATTCCCCCTTCGCTGGGCGAGATCGGAGGCGACCGCCACGGTGTCGACATTCCAACCGAGATCTGCCCGAAGATCCTGGCGGTGCTTTAAGACCAACACATAAAGGTCGGTCTCGGTTAATCCTGGAAATTGCCTTTCGAGACCTTGTTTCCTTATCAACCGGAGCATCGGCATATACACACGATCGTACCAGGCAATAACAGCATCGTCGTATGAAATGCCTTCCCGTTGGGGATCCAGACCCAACAAGAAACGTTTGGCCTCGATTTGATCCAATAACACATAATATTGGTCAGAGTTTTTCATGAATAAATTGGAATTCGGCCGCAACTGATCGATATTTGTTTTCTCCAAAAACTCGGCGTAACGGGCTTTGTGAAAGATCTCCTCGGGCGTGTCGTCAGGCATTAACGGCACCCGGGCATCGAATTCGGTGACGTGTGCCATGATAGACTTGTTACCCATTTGCCTGGCCACCGATACGCGGTGATTGCCGTCGATGACGAAATAAGCCTCGCCTAACTTGTATACGGTAATGGGGTTCAAGCCCCGGCGTTCAATATGAGATCTTACTCTGGTCCACCGCTCCTCAGCACCGTCGCTCCTTGGATGGAAAGTGCGGGTAAAATCTTGTTGCCGGCCAACGCTGCCCACAATCGCATCCAGCGGGATCTCTTGTAAGCCAAGTTCGCTGGTATCTGAAGCTTTTAAATCACGCCGAATGGCATCAAAAGATAATAACTCGGCCGATTCGCCTTTCAAACTGGCCAGCACCTGTTGTAAAGATGCCTGCCGGCGAGCTTCCTTGAAATCCTCTTTGGCCGAATTCAAAATATAATTTGACATAATCTTTTACCGACCGTAATTCAATTCTAACTTATCCATTTTATCACCTGGCAGAGGTTTCATCAGTATGTTAGCATTTCTTTCATAATTCAATACTGGCTCAATCCAACAAGGAGGACTTAAATGGCAGAGCATGTTTATAAGAAGATAGAAATCGTGGGTTCATCCCCAAACAGTCTGCAGGAGGCTATCGAAAACGCGATAACCAAAGCATCGGAAACGCTGCGTAATATGCGCTGGTTTGAAGTGGTCGAAACTCGCGGCCAAATCGAAGAAGGCAAGGTGGCTCATTGGCAAGTTACCGTCAAGATCGGTTTTACCCTCGAATGACGATGATTTGTTACGGGCCATGGGTAAAATGATTACCCGCGCGATAGTGCGGAGGCCCGGCGTGGATTGCGTCCAGGGCCTGACAACCAGCAATTTGGGAACGGCCGATTACACCAAGATGCTGCTACAACATGCCAACTATATCAATGCGCTCAGGTCTATTGGCCTGGAGGTTACCATCCTGGATGCGTTGCTTGGCTATCCAGACGCTTATTTTGTCGAAGATGCGGCCGTCGTCACCCCAAACGTGGCCGTGATCACCAACCCTGGCGCGCCTTCCAGGCAGGGCGAAGAACGTGCGTTAGAATCCCTCTTAGCCAGCTATCGTGAGGTAGCCAGGATCCAGGCTCCTGGCACGGTTGAAGGTGGCGATGTGCTCATGGTTGGAAATCACTTCTTTGTGGGGATGTCGGAACGCACGAATGAAGAGGGTGCCAGGAAGTTGGGCCGTATCCTGGAGAGGCATGGCCATACCTGGGAACCTGTTGCGGTGGGTGATGGCCTTCATCTGAAGTCGAGCGTGAATATCGTTGGAGGGGATACCCTGTTGCTAACAAGGGTATATGCCGGCCGGGCTGAGTTCCAAGAATACAACAAGATC
>Ga0111142_1142_pt1 | contig 11340 bp, 10 predicted proteins | sample DeeMarSeWOR28_12_FD_80398 | JGI IMG/M metagenome (GOLD analysis project Ga0111142, IMG submission 80398) | Anaerolineae bacterium SG8_19 | reverse complement strand
GATTTCTGGAATGAGTATTCGGAATCCAGGCTCAGGAGAAGGGGATTGACACATCGCAGGAGTCTTTGCATCTCCTGGAATCGGGCGTTTTTCGCACTCCAAATGAGAATATACAGGGCATCCTTTTTCGTACCTTGATATAATCGAGCCTACACCGTGAAATGAGATTCATTACCCTTTTCCTATTCTCTTTACTGATCTTGGCTGGGTGGACTCGGGCTTACGCCCAGGCCGATGATCCTCCCAAACCCGAGCCCGTGATCCTCACCGACGAGCAGGACGAATACCCGCTGGGATTGCACCTGGAAATCCTGGAAGACCCGGGCGGAGAGTTGACCATCGAAGATGTCTCTGCCCCGGAATTCGACTCCCGCTTCGTCGCCAGCGAGGTTGAAGCGCCCAACTACGGCTTCACCGAAAGCTCCTATTGGGTGCGGTTGTATCTGCGCAACGAAGCCCGCCTGACCGAGCGTTGGCTTTTAGACGTGGATTTTGCCAATATGCATTTCGTCGATCTGTACACGCCTCTTGCAGACAGCGATGGTTTTGAGGTCAAGCAGACTGGGAGTTTGAGATCACCTGAAACACGGGACATCACCCACCCACGCACCGTTTTTAACATGCCGATTCCGTCCCAGAGCGAACAAACGATCTACCTGCGCTTCCAGAATGGCGGCCCGATGATCCTGCCGCTCACCCTTTGGCAGCCGAATGTGTTCGCTGACGAAGCACTCAAAGAGCAGGTAGTGGCGGGCGTGTTTTTTGGCGTCGTGCTTGGGTTGCTTTTTTATCATCTTTTCCTGTTCATTTCATTGCGCGAAGTACTCTACCTCTATTTGGTACTTCTTTTGATCGGGGTAGCAGCCTATGAGGCGAGCCAGGCAAACTACCTGGAAATCTACCTCGTCCCAAGTTCATATCAATATAAGTACCATATTATTGCGATGTCAACTGCGCTGCTTATGATTTCGACAGTATTGCTCCATGATTCGTTTCTGACGGCCAAGAAGCTATTTCCGAACATCTATCGGATGGATGTGGTGCTGGTGGCTATCTGGGGAGTGCTTGTGCTCGCGACGTTTCTTACCAGCTATCACAACTTGGCCACCGTCATGGCGCCCATGATAGTCGTTACTTTTGTGGCGAGTTCGTTGGCCTTATTATCGGCCTGGCCTCGGGGCTTCCGTGCTAACCGCGCCTTAATAATCGCTTTGTTGGGCCTGTTTGCCAGTATTCTCTCTTTTATATTGGGTCGGTTAGGGGTCATTTCCAACGTAACGATTACCGAAAACCTGTTCCGCCTCGGTTATGTCAGTTTAGCGGTGTGTTGGTCGCTTGCCCTGGCAGACAGGATTAACAGGTTGAAGTCCGAGACGGAGGAGGCCAACTTGGAACTGCGAAGCAGCGAGCGGCGGCTGGCGCAAATCCTGGATGGTCTACCGCTGGGGGTCACAGTTTATGGCCAAGATCAAAAACCCACCTATGCAAACAGGCGCGTGAAGGAGATCCTGGCTAATCCGGATCGGGGCATCAAGCCGGATCTCTCCGCCGGCCGCACCTTGGCCCAGACGATGAGATATTTCTCCTTCCGGGTTACGGGCAGCGATCAAGACTACCCTCTTGAAGACATCCCGGTATTCCGGGCTTTGCAGGGTGAAAGGGCCTCTGTTGATGACATCGAGGCCGATTTGGTAGATAGGCGGGTCCCGCTGGAAATCTGGGCCAGCCCGGTCAAGGATGATGCGGGCAGAGTTCAATCGGCCGTGGTGGCCTTCCAGGACATTACCCAGCGCAAGCAGGCGGAAGCCGAGTTGGCTGAATACCGAAAAAGTCTTGAGCACCTTGTGGAAGAACGTACTGAAGAGTTGAGCGCCGCCAACAAGCGGCTTAGCCAAGAGATAGTCGAGCGAGAGACGCTGGAACTGTTACTGTACCAGCACATCGAATGGCTGACTGCCCTCAATCAGGTCCGCCAGTCAATTGGCGGCACAGCCGATTTACCGCAGGTATATGATAAGCTGTTTGCTACGATCCTCCATTTACTTGACGCCGGGTTGGCTTTCCTCCTCCGCTGGGACGGTCAGGGTGATCAGGTCGAAGCTTATTGCTATCCACAACGAACCAATTCAATCCAAGAGTTAAATGGAATATCTTCGTTCGTTAAGGATAACTCCCCGCTGCGCCAGGACATTGAGCGGGGCAAAATCATTGTATTACCAGCCGATCAAGCCGCTTCCTTTCCTGGGCCAATCGGGGAATGTTTCCAGGTCGATGGTTTCCAATCTCTAATCCTTGCGCCGCTGATCCCCCGCCAATCGGTTGCTGGCGTGTTGGGCGTGGCGATGCCTCAGCCCATGCAGGAGTTCATCCCGGCGCGGGCTGAGTTTGTTAAGACCATGACCCGCGATCTGGCCGAACTGGCCGATGATGCACAACTTCTAGACCAGGCCCGGGCCCTGGTCGCGGTCGAAGAGCGGAACCGCCTGGCGCGAGACCTGCACGATTCGGTGACCCAGGTGCTCTTCTCCGCCAGCCTGGTTGCCGAAGTCTTGCCTCAAATCTGGCGCCGGGATCCAGAAAAGGCGTTGCAAAGCCTGGAAGAGCTGCGGCGGTTGACGCGCGGCGCTTTGGCCGAAATGCGTACCATGCTTCTCGAGCTACGCCCTTCTTCAGTGATCAAAACCCCCCTGCCCGAGCTGCTCGCCCAACTGACCGAGGCCATTACCAGCCGGCGGGAGTTGCCGTTTAAGCTTTTTATCGAACAAATCCCCCCCTTACCAGAGGATGTCCATACCAGTTTTTATCGCATCGCCCAGGAAGCTTTGAATAACGTCGTCAAACATGCCCAGGCCAGCCAGGTTACCGTGAGTTTGAGCGCAACGCCGATGACCCAGGATCCAGCCTGGAGTGCGAGACACGAGGTGAAGATGGTGATTGAGGATGATGGGGTCGGATTCTCTCCTGGGTTAAGATGGCAGGAGCACTTGGGAATGAGCATCATGCGCGAACGCGCCGCAGCCATCCAGGCCACCTTGTCCGTGGAAAGCCAGCCCGGAGGCGGGACTCAGGTGATCCTGATCTGGTGCAGCGTATCAGAGAACTTATCATGAATGAAACAGAACCCATTCGCGTTTTGCTCGTCGACGACCACGCCATGGTGCGCAGCGGGTTGAAGAATTTCATCTATGGCTTCGATTGGATGGAACCGGTTGGCGAGGCCGGGAACGGAGTCGAGGCGGTGGAGTTTTGCGCCACCCATGAGGTGGACGTGGTCTTGATGGATATGGTCATGCCGGTGATGGATGGCAGCGAGGCCACCCGGCGTATCATGGCGCTCGGCAAGCCGGTGAAGATCATCATTCTAACCAGTTTTCACGAACAGGACCTGGTCGAGCAAGCGCTACAGGCTGGAGCGACGAGTTATCTGTTGAAGAATGTCACCGCGGAAGAACTGGCTGCGGCTATCCGGGCTGCTCATGCCGGGCACTCGACGCTGGCGCCAGAAGCCACCGAGGCCTTGATCCAGAAAACACGACAAAGACCTAGCGTCAGATTCGACCTGACCGATAGGGAGCGGGAAGTATTGGCCTTGCTGGCACAGGGTTTATCCAACCTGGAAATCTCCAACCAGCTCTCTATCAGCATGGCTACCGTGAAGTATCACCTAACCAATATATTCACAAAATTGGGGGCTAAAAACCGGGTCGAGGCAGCGACAATTGCCCTGGAGCACAACCTGGTAAATAAACTCAACGACTGACTAAAACTGGGTTCACTGGCATTCTGCCCGTCAACGGGCTGGAAGCCCGGGGTCCATTCATCCCTATCCTTTCGGATAGGTGCGTGCCCACCTTTCGGAGGGGATAAAAACTAGACTCCACGCTATCCTTTCGGTTGTTGTACCGAGGGAGCTAATTTATTACCTTATTAGGGGATATAGATAGGACTAAAGTCCTAAATTCCATCACCCGCAAAACATTCAAAATTTTCCAGTAGATTTATCAATCGTTATCCTCGAGGGTTAGGATTGGTCTTAATGCGCATTATTCTGGCGGACCATCATCGACAAGCTCTTTGGGCGCTTAAGACGACACTCCAAGAGGAGTCCGAGTTGGAAATAGTTGGCGAGGTAATGGATTCGGAGGGGTTGCTTATGTTGGCTGAAAATGCCGCTGCTGACCTGGTACTGGTGGATAGGAAGCTGCCCGGCGACCCCATCAATGATTTGATCTCTCGTCTCCAAACCCTAGAACCAAGGCCAATCATCATTGTTATGAGTAGCAACTCTGAAGACAGCAGGTTGATGCTAAAAGCTGGCGCAGATGCTTTCGTGAGCAAGGGGGATCAGCCAGATTGGTTGCTGGAAACCCTTCGTCAATACGCAAAACGTACCAAAAATGTAGGTGAGCCGGAATGAACATTCAACATTTCTTGTAAATCTTATCACTATTCATAAGGAGGACAATATCATGCCAGGCAGAAGGCAGGAACGGCGACAAGAGCGCCAGGACGATCGCCAGCTTGGGCGCCGGGGAGGCGGGGGTAACCGTTACCAGATGCGCCAGAAGATGGTCGCCATCGGCGACGATTTTTGGATCGAGAACGATCGCGGCCAGAAGGTATTCAAGGTGGATGGCAAGGCGCTGCGCGTGCGCCAGACCTTGGTCTTTGAAGATGCCCATGGCAACGAACTGGCCAAGATCCAGGAAAAAATGCTGCGGGTCAAGGATAGCATGGAGGTGGAAGGGCCCAGCGGCGAGCAACTGGCCATGGTCAAGAAGGCCCTGGTCAGCCCGGTACGCGACCGCTGGGTGGTCAAGATCAAGAATGGTCCCGACCTGGAGGTCAAAGGCAACATCCTGGACCATGAGTACACCATTGGCGAGGGTCGCGACAAGGTGGCCGAGGTGTCCAAGAAATGGTTCCGGGTGCGCGATAGTTACGGTGTGGCCATCGATCCCGGCCAGGACGATATCGTCATCCTGGCCGTGGCGGTGTGCATCGACGAGATGGCCCACGGCGGCCGGTAGGCCGCTGAGCGAGCGATCACCGGGATGCCAGCCCTTAAGAGACTGCTATCCCCTAGCGTTTAAACTTTAAAAGGAGAGTTTTAAAATGACAACGATAACTGGTTATAGCTTTGATACCGCCGAAGGGGCGGAGAAGATGGTCGACCTGGTCCAGGACCTGAGCCGGCAACAACTGATCACCCTGGAGGATGCAGCCATCGTCACTTGGCCCCAGGGTAAAAAGAAACCCAAGACGAAACATCTCGGTGATTTGACTGGCGAGGGGGCGCTGGGCGGCGCTTTCTGGGGCATGCTGTTCGGCCTGATCTTTTTCGTCCCCTTCTTCGGCATGGCCGTTGGCGCGGCCATGGGCGCCTTGGCCGGTCACTACAGCAACTACGGCATCGACAAGGACTTCATCGAGCAAGCCCAGGACAAGGTCACCGAGGGGACTTCGGCCCTGTTCTTGATGACCAGCCAGGCCGTGCAGGATAAGGTCACGGACGCGATTAAGAAAAGCGGTCTCAAATTTGACCTCTTTTACACGAACCTGTCCGAAGAACAGGAAAAGCAGTTGCAAGAAGACTTTGCTTCGTAGCAAAGAGCTAATCCGTCAAATATGAACGACTATCTTTCCTGTTTTTGATCTATTTTAAGCGAACTTTGAGTAGCTACATTCTTTTAATGAAAGGAGGATTCCAATGACATATGGTCCAATCGACATGGTCGTTCTTGAATTCGAGAACATCAAGCTCACGGGAGAGATCTTGCCGGCATTACTTGACCTGGCCGAAAAGAAGATCGTCAAGGTGATGGATCTCGTCGTCATCCAGAAGTATGAGGACGGCGAACACGAGGCATTAGAGATGGAGCAGCTTGACGAGGATCTGATAGCAGTCTTCGATCCACTTGATATTGAGATCAGTGGGATCGTGCAGGTGGAAGATATCGAGCATATCGCCGAGGCGATGGAAGATAATACTACTGTGGCGGTACTGCTCTTCGAAAACCTGTGGGCAGTCCAATTCAAGGAAGCCGTGCTCAAGGCGGATGGCCGGTTGTTACATCAGGAGCGGATCCCCCATGAAGTTATCGAGGAAACGCTAGAGATATTTGCCCGTGAAGAGGGCGCTTGAAACCATAGGTAAAAGGAAAAGTAGGAGGTAAAAATGCCAAGGGCAAGAAGAATGATGAGAAGAAGAAGAGTCGCTCGAGCCGCCGTAGGCACGGCCGTCGTTGCCGGTACAGCAGGCGCTGTGCGCCACCACCAGCAAAAGAAGTGGGCTGAAGACGACTACGCCCAACAGCAGCAGATTCAGCAAGATTACGCTGCCGAGAATGAAGAGGAATACTACGACGAGCCGCCGGAGCAATATGCGGCTCCGCCTCCTCAAGAAGATCTGACGGCCAAGCTCCAGGATCTGGCCCAGCTTCATGAAGAGGGCGTGCTGACCGACGAGGAATTCGCGGCCGCCAAGCAAAAACTGCTGGCAAGCTGATGGCGTAGAGCCGTACCTTATTCACACCATACGCATATAAGGAGGACTAACCATGTGTTGTGCATTACTGACGCTCGTTTTATTGGGTCCACGTATCTTCGGCGCCTTCTGGTGGATTTTCCAGCCATTGCGCTGGCAGGCCGCATTCAGTAACTTCCCCACCGGCCTGTGGTGGATCTGGCCAATACTGGGCATCGTGTTCCTGCCCTGGACCACGATCATGTACGTCATCGTGGCTCCCGGCGGCGTGACCGGATTTGATTGGGTGTGGCTGTGGGCCTCATGCTGGTGGCCGACATCCTGTGGTACACCGGCGGAGCCGGCCGCAAACGGCTTCCCGGCTATGAGGGAGCCTAGCGTCCGTCGATAATGCCTTGATAGGTTTTGGTTACTTATCACAACAAAGTCTCGCGGCCTTTCCTCTCCTTTATCGCCGCCGTCGCTATCGCTTGTGCCCTTAAAAATAAGAGGGCGACGGCGGCGTGGCAGAAGATGGTAAAAGACCGGATGTAAATTAGTTGTTTGTCAAAGTATCGAAAGGAGGGTTATGGAATGACTTTTGAAATACTTTGTATGGCGACCATTGCCCTGTTGTTTGGTTTGGTAGTAGCCTTTAGTGGCTATCGACTGTTCCTTTTCCTGTTACCGATTTGGGGCTTCTTTGCTGGCTTCCTTTTGGGCGCCCAAACCATCGACTTCCTTTTTAACACCGGCCTGTTTGCCACGGTCACTGGCTGGGTGGTGGGCTTCTTTGTCGGCCTGATCTTTGCCGTCCTGTCCTACCTGTTTTATTTCATCGCCGTGGGCATCATCTCCTTCTCTCTGGGATATGGCGCCACGGTCGGCATCTTGGGCTGGATTGGGCTGGACCCCGGTTTTCTGCTCTGGCTCATCGCCGTGGTGGTTGGCGTTGTCGTGGCTTTGGGCGTTTACGCCTTGAATCTGCAGAAGTACGCCATCATCGTGGCCACGGCTGTGGGTGGCACCGGAGTCATCACCTATACCCTGCTGGTCCTGTTCAACGGGGCCCTGGCGGTATCGCTGCTGGAGAACCCGGTGAGATTGGCTATTGAGAATTCGTTCTGGTGGCTGCTGTTCTTCCTGGTCGTGGCCGGCCTGGGGATCGTGGCCCAGATTCAGGCCAACCGGACTTTCGAGGCAGATACGTATAACCGCCTAGCAGAAATTAGCTAACGGTTAGACGAATCCAGGTAAATTCTCGAAATCAAAAGGATGAACCGAGTACTTCATTAAGGTAGGAAGCTGCAAATGTCATTCCAAAAGCTCCATCCGGAGCAAACTTTAGCGATATCGCCAGAGGCGATGCGTTCCTACAACTAAACAAAGTACTAGACTAGTTACGTTAAGAACAAGATCACAAGGAGAAAAAAATGGAGGAAATTCTACAATGGATGCAAAAGATAAAGACGTGAAATCAATTTTCGAAGCCGACGAGATTGAAGCGCTGTTTGTCCAAACGGCGCACGACGTGAGTTATGACGACGGTAAGCTAACCCTGCATACCCTGGCCCCCACGACCCTGTTCTTCTCGGATCGGCCCGACCGGGTCACTGGTCATATCACCTCGCGAGAGTTTGTGGACTCGTGGGATAAGGGTGTGGATAGCTTCGCATCCAACCCGCCTAACGCAGTGCTGTCCATTTTTCACCCCGAAGGCGTCAGCGATGTCGTCGTTGAACTGTTGAGCCCGGAACTGTCCGGCAACGAGATCACCTATGACGTCCTGATTCTCGATGGCGAAATATGGCGAAATGCCGCCAGCGGGCGGTCCTAGCGCGTTGTTCATCGACACGGTTGGCCGGCCGCTCTCGCCAGTGTCGGCAGGAGGCATGCACCGCCGCGGCCGTCGCCGTGACAGGCGTGATGATCGCCGTGACAGACGGCGCCGCTAGAATCTCGCTGCAACTAAAAGGAGCAAAAAATGAGCAAAGAAAATGATATCGTAATCGTCGCCGTTTATCCGGCGGCCGAGCTGGCCAATAGAGACTTTGACCAGCTTGTCCAGCAGGTGAAAGACAAGAAGATCAAGAGCGACGGCATGATCCTCGTCGAGAAGGACGCGGATGGTAATTTGAGCATCAATGAGACCGGTGACCACCTGGGCCGCAAAGGAGCGGGCTGGGGCGGCGGCGTCGGTCTGTTGGTGGGCCTCTTCAACCCGGCGATGCTGGCCTCCGTTGCCGTAGGCGCCGCGGCCGGCGCTGTGGTCGGCAAGTTCGCCAAGAATAAGATCACGGACACGATTGGGGGCGGGCTAGGCGCCAACCTGAAGCCAGGCATGGCGGCCGTCCTGGCCATCGTCGAGGAAGACGACCGCCTGGCCGCCGAGCAGGCGCTGGCCGACTCGCCAGCCAAGTCTGTGGCGGTCATGGAAAAGGCAGGCAAGGAAGGACTCAGGGAAGCCCTGGAGGATGCGCGGGGCAAGTTCAACCCCGACCGCACCTTACTGCCAATCCCTGACCGAGAGTTCGGCGGAGCGATTGCCCGCACCATGGACGAAGCGGTTGCCGACTATAGCTTCATTCCCGGCCCACAGGCGCCCGAAAACGCCCCCAATGTGCTCCTCATCCTCATTGATGACGCCGGGTTTGGCGGTCCGGAACCTTTCGGCGGCGAGCTCCGCACGCCGGCTCTGGAGCGGGTCCAGGAGATGGGCATCACCTACAACGCCTTCCACGTGACGGCCGTCTGCTCGCCGACCCGGGCGGCTCTGCTCACCGGCCGCAACCATCACCGCGTAGGCATGGGTGGCATCGCCGAATTTCCAGGGCCGTTCCCCGGTTACACCGGCACACGGCCGCGGAGCTGCACCGCCCTCCCCCGCATCTTGAAGGAGAACGGTTACATCACCGGCGGTTTCGGTAAGTGGCACATGACACCGGGCCGCGAGATGGGACCGGCCGGTCCCTTCGAACATTGGCCGCAAGCCTGGGGCTTCGACCACTGGTGGGGCTTCCTGACCGGCGCAGCCGGCCAGTATGACCCAATTATCACCCAAGATAACTCGGTTCTCGGCGTTCCTCAAGGCAAGGATGGTAAACTGTACTACTTCCCGGACGACATTACGGATAAGACCGTAGAATGGCTCCACGCCGTTCGTGCCCATGATGCCCACAAGCCGTGGTTCGTCTATTACTCCACCGGCGCTACCCATGCGCCGCATCATGTTGCCAAGGAATGGGCGGACAAGTACAAGGGCCAGTTTGACGACGGCTGGGATAAGTACCGCGAAAGAACCCTCGAACGCCAGAAGAAACTTGGCGTTGTCCCGCCGGACACCGAGCTCGCGCCCCGACCTGACCCATACCCGGCCTGGGACACCCTCAGCGACGCAGAAAAGAAACTGTACGCGCGCCAGATGGAAGTCTTCGCTGGCTTCTCGGAGAATGCCGACTGGAATGTAGGCCGGCTGATTGACGAAATCGAGGCCATGGGTGAACTGGACAACACCCTGATCGTCTACATCTGGGGTGACAATGGCGCCAGCATGGAGGGCACGACCACCGGCTCCTTCAACGAGACGACCTTCTTCAACGGTATCGTGCTGAATGCCGAAGAGCAGTTGGCGATGATCGAGAAATGGGGGGGCATCGAAGAGCTTGGTGGCGAGTACACGGCGCCACACTTCGCCGCGGCCTGGGCGCACGCCAACAACACCCCCTTCCAATGGGGTAAACAGATGGCCAGCCACCTGGGTGGCACGCGCGATCCGATGGTCATCGCCTGGCCAAACAGCATCAAACCTGACAGTCAAATGCGCAGCCAGTTCACGCACTGCATTGATGTTGCTCCGACCATTTTAGAGGCGATCGGGATTCCTGAGCCGAAGGTGGTTGATGGCATCGAGCAGGAACCGATGGACGGCACCAGCTTCCTGTATACATTCGACGAAGCAGAGGCGTCGGAACGCCACACGGTTCAATACTTCGAGATGTACGGCAGCCGCGCCATCTACAAGGACGGCTGGTGGGCCTGCGCCCGGCTTGACAAGCTGCCGTGGGACTTCTCGCCCGAAACGCTCGGCCGGTTTAAGCCGGGTAGCGGGTATAATCCCGAGCAGGATCCGTGGGAACTCTACTACCTACCAGACGACTTCAGCCAGGCCAAGGATTTGGCGGCTGAAAATCCTGAGAAGCTGGCTGAACTCAAGGAGCTCTTCTGGCAGGAGGCAGAGCGTAACAACGTACTGCCGTTGCTCGGCGGCCTCTGTGTGTTTTTTGGCATCTTGCCACCGATGGAGACGACCACCCGCTACAGCTTCGCCGGTGATGTCCAGAATGTATCAACCACGGTGATCCCCCGCATCTACGGACGATCCTACGCGATCGAGGCCGAATTGGAAGTCCCAGAGGGCGGGGCTGAGGGTGTGCTATGTGCTTTCGCCGACTTTATCGGCGGGTTCTCGCTTTGGGTAAACGAGAAGGGCCACCTCATCCACACGTATCAGTTCCTCGGCATAGACACCTACAAGCAGGTCTCGACGGAATCGATCCCAACCGGCGACGTGACCGTGAAAATGCTGTTCGAGATCGACGAGCCCAAGCCAGGGGCCGGCGGCAAAGTGACGCTGTGGGCCAATGGCAAGCAAATTGGCGAAGGCACGATGCCCCACTCGGTGGCGATGCTTTTCACGACCTATGCCGGTATGGATATGGGTCGTGACAACGGTGGCGTGGTTGACCTCGAGTACGAGGACAGGGCGCCGTACGCCTTCACCGGCAAGTTGAAGAATGTGGTCTTTGATCTAAAACCAGCGCACCATGAAGCGGAGAAAGAGCTGCACGAACATAGGGCCATACATGCCGTGGCTG
>Ga0111142_1148_pt1 | contig 11642 bp, 8 predicted proteins | sample DeeMarSeWOR28_12_FD_80398 | JGI IMG/M metagenome (GOLD analysis project Ga0111142, IMG submission 80398) | Anaerolineae bacterium SG8_19 | reverse complement strand
CTTCGTTTTACTCATACGCCATTTCCTTTCTTTTCTCGCTGATTCTTTACTGTACCTTCATTTTCGCGTCTGCTCATCCTTCTGGCAAGTCAGATACAACGGCCGTCCTCCCAGTTTTTGGAAAGTGTATCCTACTTTACTGCACCAGGATCAACTTTCCTCTATTATGGGTCTCAGTAGGAAGGCCTATTGGCCTAAAATGGTGTTTGATGATGTTTGAAGACATACTAAAAACCAGTAATCATAGAAATACGGAACAGCGTAGCGACCTTCTTAACCCATGTTGGTTATCCTTTGCGGGAGGCGCGAAGTTGTGTTGGTGAGCTCATCACTGGAGCATCCGTAACTGCTCGACAGTAACACGGGCGTGGTGGTTCACCATCACGCCCGTTTTTTTATGGGGAGGTGAATAATCGTGGACATGATTCAACCAAATGAAGCCAGGGTACATATCCGCTTTGAAGGGCGGAGTTGGGATATCTTGTGCCGCGACCTGGACGTTAGCCCGATGTCAACAGATGAGCAAGTGCGACGAGCGCTGGCCAATTACTTTGGCGTCGAGATTGGCAAATTCCGGGCTTACGTGATCGAACGGCACGCTAACGGCAACATGACTGTACGGCCTGAGGCCGTCTTTGGTTAGGTTTTGACCGGTTCGTACCCCAACTGTAGAAGCTTACAAACTGGTTACCCGAAAGGGTAGGGTTCGACTCCCTCCACGCACTGGATAGTGCTGCCAAACACGAATGCTTCTAGAACTTGTACGAACCGTCAAACCTAAAACTTGGTATTAAAAGGGCGTACCCTAACAGAAAAAGCATACAACCACTGATAATGGACAGGTTCCAGGTTCGAGTCCTGGCTGGTCTAACGACTAGTAGCTCAATTGGCAGAGCAGTAATAATAGCTTTTTAAACTTGTACGCCCTTTAGACTAATTTAGTTGGTTCATTTTGTTGGGACCTGCAATGGTGGTCAACCCTGTGAAGGCAGGCGTTTCACCCCGTTGGTGATCGTCGCGGGATCATTCCCCGCCAGGGTTATTGGGGCGCGTGCCCCAACTTTCTAAGCTTACAAACTAGCTCAATGGCATAGCAATCGACTTAGGATCGATGGGTTGCCGGATCGACTTAGGATCGATGGGTTGCCGGTTCGAACCCGGCGTTAACACAAACAGCTTTGACAACTTGCACGCGCCCATTCTTTTTAATTATTTATGGACTTGAGGGATGAATCTGGTGGCCATCGCGCCTGGAATCATTTTCTCGTAGCATTAATCATATAATTTCATCATCTCTTGAAAGGGAGGGCTGTACTAAATGACCGAGCGAGACCTGCGTTCAGAATTCCTGAATACCCTGTTGACCACGCCCCACCGTGATCTGGCAGCCCTTCAAGCTTACCACGAACAGATGATCGCCCAGGATCCCTTATTCTATGTTCGCCTTGCGACCTGGTACGCCGACGAGGGTCAGGTGCGGGATCACAAGGAGATGTTTGTGGTCATGCTCTGTCTGTCCGATTTCGACGGTCACCGGGATGTGGGTTTGGCCTTGTTACGCCGGTTGCCGCCTTACCAGGTAGCTCGAGTGGTAGACTACATCAAGGGCGGCACCATCACCCACCGCCGTCCGGCTGCTCCCCGGCCACGAGTGCAACGGCAACCTCGGCGAACTGGTGGCCGTCTGCGGTGGTTTCTCAGGCGCCGGAGGCAACCGACCGTACCGCAGCCGGCAATCCAGGAACCTCAATATGAGATGGAAACCCGGCGAGTAGGCCTGTCTCGGAACGTGCCCCGTTCGATGCGTACGGAGATCGAGCGTTACCTACGAGAACGGGAAGCTGATGATGGCTGGTTCGACCGGACGGTACTGACCGCCCGAAAGCCGATGAAGCGCCTTTACGCCGGACTGCACATCCGGCCGTCGGATCGCGCCCAGGCGATCCTGTTTGATGACGATCCGCCAGCCGACAGCCTGTCTTTCAAGGTAAAACAAATCGCCAAAGCCTCGACCCCGGCCGAGCAGGCCCGGGCCATTGCCCAATACCAGATTCCTTACCGGGTCGCCTCTTCGGTCGTTCAGGACATGACGCCAATGGTCTTGGCCGCCCTCATCGATGTGATGACGCCCCAAGAGGTGATCAACAACATCGCTTCCCTCAAGCGGCGAGGCGCCTTCGACAATCCTGACGTCAAGGCCCTGATCGACGATAAGCTGAAGGCGGCCCAAAAGGATAATCGCGTTTCGGCTTACAAGGCAAAGGTAGCGGCCGAAGCGGCCGGAGCAACGGGCGATCTGGCCGATACCCTGGACGAGATTACCGAAGCACAGGTCAAGGCAGCTGGCACTATTACCCGGCCGACGGCGCTGCTCATCGATAAATCGGGCAGTATGGATGTGGCCATTGAAGTCGGCCGGCAATTAGGCGCCATGATCTCAACAATTTGTGAGGCCGATCTGTATACCTACGCCTTCGATACCGTCGCCTATCCAATCACGCCGAAAGGCTCGTCACTGGCGGACTGGGAAAAGGCGTTGGCCGGTATTTATGCGGGTGGCAGTACTTCATGTGGGGTTGCCATCGAATGGTTGCGCCGCGAAAAAAGGCAAGTGGAACAAATCGTGATGGTCACCGACGAGGGCGAGAACACCGCTCCCAGGTTCTACGATGCCTACGAAGCCTATGCTCGAGACTTGGGTATTCGTCCGGCCGTGATCCTGGTTCGCGTTGGCCATGCGGCGGACTTCCTGCAACGGGCTTGTGCGAACCTGGGCATCGCAGCTAACGTCTTCACCTTTGGTGGAGATTATTATGCGCTGCCCAATGTCATTCCTTTCTTGACCTTTCCATCGCTGACGGAGATGGTGATGGAGATATTGAGGTATCCGCTTCCAAAGCGATCAACGAGCTAATGTATCTTGCAGATAGTTTGCCAGGGGTCCAATTCAAATCACTACAAACGGTACTAAGCTTATGAACAAACGATATTCTGGTTCGAAATATAATCTTAACGAAGTCGACCTGGTTTTTGTTGTAGATACAACGGGAAGCATGGGGGTCCATTCATCGATGCGGCACGGCTCCAGATGATGAGCATGTTAGAATCGTTAGTGACCGAAACTGACATATCGATGGACCTTCGTGTTGCAATTGTCGAGTACCGTGACCATCCACCACAAGAAGATACCTTTATCACAAAAGTCCACCGGTTTTCTGGTTCATTAAGCCATGCGCAGCAAACTATAGATAATCTTAAACCCAATGGTGGTGGTGACAGCCCAGAAGCTGTATTTGACGGCTTGCAGACCGCTTGCGACCAGCTAGAATGGCGCTCTCATGCTAGGCGCCTGGCCATTCTAGTCGGTGACGCACCGCCCCATGGTACAGGTGAAAGGGGTGACTTTTTCCCCGATGGGTGTCCATGTGGTCTAACGCTCCACCAGACAACTGCCATCGTTGAAGATAATAACGTGATCCTATTTGCGCTAGGCTTAACTCGTTCTGTAGAAGAAAGCTTCGGCCAATTAGCAATTTTGACTGGGGGTGAGTACTTCTCAGCTCGCCAAGTCGATGCGGCTATCCTTTCGATTAAGAATGTGTTGTTGGTCGAGTTTAACGATCTGGCTTTTGATCATCAGGTCCTCGATCATTGTCTGAACCATGTAGACTGGACCATAGACGCCCTCTGTTTGGTCTTAGATAACCCACGCGGAAGGGTGTCAGCTAGCCTTAGTAGATTAGGGCGGCGAGGGTTATTGACCGGGACTTAACCGTGAGTATCGATGATTTGCTAGACAATCTGGAAGCAGCAGAGCAGGATTTTGAAGGCACTGAATTCCTGGCCCCCATCATCGGCACCAACAAGGTACAGGTTCGCATCGCCGGCATCATCTGCCAGCTGACCATCGAAAAAAATCTACCTCAGAAATACTACGGTTGGGGCATTTTAAGAGCCTTATCTACAAAAAGGGCAGTTTACGAACGCCAGGCGAGCCTGGCCGAGATGGACGCCTACCTACGCCTATTCCCGGGTGTCAGGCTCATCTTATTACAGCCAAGGCATCGCTGTTGGTTAGCATTGCCGGCCCACCGGGGTGATGGTCGTTTCCAGATCCAGGGTCCCGTCACTCTTTGGTTGCCGGAAGAGGGCCTGCAACGCTTCGATACAGTGCTGGCTGGCTTTGACGGCCGGTTCTTCTGGTTTCGGGGCCGGGACCCCAGTCGCGATCCGGCTCTAGCCGCCTATTTGCGAGAACAGATAATCCGGCAAGATGAAAAAGGATTACCACCACTCCCCGACACGCTACAAAAGAGAGGGTTGTCCGCAGAGGAACGAGGCACCTATGCCTTAGCCTGGGCGATGCTAGTCGAGGAACAACGAGACCGGGTTGAATTGCGGTTGAGTGAAGCCTTGACTCATGCGGGTGCGGAACTGCGTGATTACACTGAGCGGGGCGATATGTATGTGGTGCGTTACGTGGTCGACGGCCGGACCCACATCTCAACGGTTCATCAGGATGATCTATCGGTAATGACAGCCGGCATTTGCCTGGCCGGCCAGGACCGCCATTTTGACCTGACTAGTCTGGTGGGGGTTTTACGGGAAGCCGAACAACAACATTTGGTATGGGTTGATCCTGATCACCTACCTGAGGAACGGTATTGGCAAATTCACCCTCCTGATAACCCATGACCGAACAATGTTGGGCCCTCATCGGTGGATATGATGAAGACGATGGCGTTTGGCAGGTAGGTCTTCGCCGGCAAATCTCAGGCCAGCCGGCTTCGGTGGAGGCTGATTGGAAATGGGCTCTGGCCCAGGAAGAAGAATACGGGAACCTGGCCGGTTTTGCCCACACTCATCCCGTTGGAGCAGGAACCAGTCCCAGCGCCCAAGATATCCGGACCATGCAAGCCTGGTGCAGCTCTTTGGGTAAACCACTGCTGTGTCTCATCGGCGAGGGGGAGAACTTTGTTCAACCGGCCGCTTATGTCTTCGAAGACGACCAGGGTGATGGTAAACTAACCAAAGACTTTGTAATCTTAGATTCCTGATCCTCAGGGACCCTGACCCTTTGGGGCCGCGAGCATCTTGCTCGTAATCCCGCGATCCCAACAATTTTTGGAGGTTTAGTGTTGACCAACGTTTATCTGCATGAAGCCATCTATCGCGGACCGGAAGCGATTGAGCGGCTGGGTCAGTTTCAAATCACCCTTTGTGGGGCAGGGGCGCTCGGTTCGCTGTTAGCCGACAATCTGGCTCGCCAGGGCGTACGCCAGATGACGGTCATTGACTTCGACCGGATCGAAGGACATAATGCCGGAACCCAACTCTATGGCCAATCGGATGTTGGCGCCAAAAAGGTGGATGTGCTCAAAGCTCAACTGTTCCGCTCGGTCGGCATTGAGTTGACCGTACACGATAGGCGGTTAGACGAACGTAATGTCAAAAAATTCTTGCGGAAAACAGACCTGGTAGTCGACACCTTTGATAATTCGGCTTCTCGTCGAATCGTGACTGATTTTTGCCGAGAGCAGCGAATCGAATGCCTGCACCTAGGCATGAATGCCGACTATGGCGAAGTGCGTTGGAACGATGCTTACCAGGTACCCCAAGATGTAGTTGAAGGTGACGTTTGCGACTATCCGCTGGCACGTAACCTGATCTTGTTACTGGTAGCGGCCGGTTGCGAAACCATACTACGCTATGTACTGGATAGTAAGAAGGAATATTATTCGGTTACGTTGCGCGATCTAAAAATCAACGAAGACCGATTTTAGGAGGGATTTTATGGCATTGGTAACCCAGAACGACGACTGTCTGTCGACCCGGGACGGCCGTCTGTTTATCGAAAGCTCGATACGGTCGAATTGGTCCGAGAATTTGGTTCGCCGATTTTCGTCCTATCCGAAGACCAGATCCGTCGCAACGTGCGCCGCTTCCAGGATGCCTTTTCGGCCGGTTGGTCTGATGGTCCGGTGAAGGTCATGCCGGCCGCAAAAGCCAATTGGATCTCGGCCATACAGCGGATCCTGGCCGATGAAGGCTGCGGCTGCGACATCTACTCCAGTGGCGAGCTGACCATCGCCCTGGAGGCCGGCTTCGAACCCCAATTCATCTCCGTCAACGGTGTGCCCAAGGACGAGGGCCATATCTACCGTAGCATACAAGCCGGAGTACAAGCCGGAGCTCGCGTCACCATCGATAGCCTGGAGGAAGTAGATGTCATCGAAAGGGCGGCCGCCGATCTCGACATCGTAGCCAAAGTACGGCTGCGACTCAAACCCGTCATCTCCGGCTTCATCGACCACAGTGACTTCGTGGCCGAGGGTCTGGTTCCCACCGATATCGCTGCCCTGGCTTACAAGGGTGGGTTATCCTTTGACGAGGTAATGACCATCGCCCCCAGGATACTGACGATGGCGAAGGTCGAGCTGGTCGGCTTCCACCAGCATAACGGCCGGCACCATCCTTCCCTCCGCTATTGGGAAGAGCAGATGAAGGCTTATGCCAGGGAGATGGGCCGGGTCTGCCAGGCCTTAGGTGGCTACCAACCTCAGGAGATCGACATCGGCGGTGGCTTCGCCATTCCCCGGGATCCCCACAATGCGGTCACCGATTATACGGAGCCGGCCCAATTGGCCGCTCTCTATGGCGTCTCCAAGGTCCTCAACCCGATCAGTTCAAAGATCCGCTATAAAACCATGGCCCGGTTGATTGACACCATCGTTTCCAAACCCAATGACCAAATGGCCCCGACCATCGAGGCTTATGCCGAGGTTTGTACCCGCACCTTGCGGGAGGAGCTGCCCAAACAGGGCATCGAGACCAGGGGTTTGATGCTTCAACTCGAGCCCGGCCGCTCCATCTACGGCGATGCCGGGATACATCTGGCCACCATTCGCAACATCAAACGCATAACATCGCCCATCCGCTGGAAGGTCGTCACCGTCGATACCACCGAATTCTGGTTTACCGGCGGCCGTTACGAACACCATCTCCACGACTACCGCATCGCCAATAAAACCGACGCGCCTCTGGTCGATAAAGCCGATATCATCGGCAAGAGTTGTTATGGCGACCGGCTCATGCCCACCATCCCCATCCCCGAGGTCGAGGTAGGGGATATCTTCGCCTTTCTGGATACGGGCGCTTACCAGGAAGTCTCCTGCAGCAACTTCAACGCCATGCCCCGGCCGGCCACGGTGCTGGTCACCGGAGATCAGGCCCACATCATCCGCCACGCCGAGACCGAAGCCGACGTCTTAAGTCGGGACACCATGCCGGCACACCTGGAACGCCAGCTTGCTTTACGCGTGGCCGAAGCCGTTACTTCCTCCTAATGCGGGTCAATAATAACGTCCTTCAAAGACTCTTGGCCGATGTCCGCTAGGCGATAATTCTTTATCCAGGGTTTAACTAGCAAATCTTCACGAGTGTAGTAAATCGGAAAGAAGGGCGCCTCTCGAACTAAGATCTCTTCTGCCTGGCGGTACAATAGCATCCGTTCATTGTGATCCATGACCCGCCTGGCTTGCTCCACCAGGGTGCCGTAGGCCTCGTCATCCCAGTTCGTCGCCTGCTCTTTTCCTAGACGCATAAAATTATCCGGATCGGGGTAATCGGCCGACCAACCCGTACAATGAATATGGGGGGGATCTTTTTTAACTTCCTTGCGCTTAACAAACGCACTCCATTCAAGAAGTTCCCAAGAAATCTCTACACCGAGTCCGGAGCGCCAAGAATTCGACAGTGCTTCGACATATCTTTCCCTCAATTTATTGGTCAGGGCGGAAACATTAGGGAATCCCTGACCTCCACGGTATCCAGCCTCGGCTAAAAGTCGACGCGCTTGTCTTGGATCAAAGGGTAGAGCAATCCCGGGGACATGTCCGGGCATGCCTAAGGGGATAAAGCCGCCAGTGGCTGGAGTCCAAGAACCCATTAGGGTGATGGCTATTAATGTCTGGCGATCGGTGGCCAGCACAAAAGCTTGACGAACCCGGGGATCGTCGAAAGGCGGCCGTCTGACATCGAAGCTCACATATACCGTCGACAATTCTGGACCGGTTACATAGTCGGTCGCGTGTCTTTGGATAGCCCTTTGTATTTTGGTCGGTAGCAAATTGCGGAGATCCAAAATGTCATATTCATCGTCCTCATAGCCACGCACAAAATCATCCAGATGGTGACCAATCTCTTCATGGACCATATGCAGTTGGACAACTTCCAGGTTACCTCGAAACTGGCCATGATAGGTGGGATTACGCCTTAAGACCATCGAACGGCCTCTTTGGTAGGATTCAAGGCGGAAGGGACCATTGGAAACGAAATTGTCCAAATCAGTCCAAGCATCGCCGTGGGAGGCGATAATATGATCTGGTACAGGTAAGGTGTTGTGTTGAGCCAGAATATAAAGGAAGTAGCTGCTGGGTTGTTCCAGGTCTATCCGCAATGTCCACTCGTCCAGGGCCTTGATCCCCAAGACATCTAAGTTCACGTCCTCACCCTGATGAAAGGCTGCAGCGCCACGAACATCATACAAACTTGAGGCGGCCGGCGAACCATTTTCGGGATCAAGTGCTCTTCGCCAGCCCAGGACGAAATCATGGGCCGTCACCGGCAGGCCATCGCTCCAGCGGACATCATCACGAAGGTGAAAGAGATAGGTTTGACCGTTGTCAAGCACCTCCCAGCTCCGGGCAACATTGGGCACGACGTTCATGCCGGGCGTCAGGAAGATCAGCCCACTGAATAGCTGGCCTAGAATGCGGCCTGTAGCCCCATCATTATGTCTCCCTGGATCCAACGTAAGCACATCTCCTCCAGATATCAACCGAAGTGCGTGTGGGGCTGGCGGTAGATGGGTCGCAGGCGGTGTTAAACTGCTTTGTTGTCCTAGCCTAAAACTCTCTTTGTAAGCCTGACGTGAGCGCTCGTAATCAAAGGCACTGTGATAAGTCAATCCCAGCTTCATGAGCATCCGTGATGCGCGTTCGGTGTCGCCTTGATCCTTGTAGATGGCTAGCGCCCGTTCGTAATGGTGGATGGCTTCGTCGAAGGCATAAAGCGCTCTGGCATTGTCTCCCGCCTGGAGAAGGTAGGGTAATGCTTTGTCGCTGTCGCCAGCTTCAACATAGTGCCAGGCCAGTTGAACCGTTACCTCGTCCAGCCGCTCAGCGTATAGTTCTTCCAAAATATCGGCGATTTCTCCATGTAGTAGGCGACGCTCACCAACACTGAGGTCATTGTAAAGGTATTGCTGGAATAAGACATGAGCAAATTTATAGCGGGAGAGCAAGTTGGATCCCAACTTCCTTTCTACTCTCTCTCGAATCAGGCGATAGCGGCGGTCAAGCTCAACAGACAGGGTCTTAAGCAGTTGGCGTTCCTGGAGCTGTTGAATTCGGGCAATCACCTGGGCGGTGAAATCCTCTCCCTCGACGGCCGCCACGTTGAGGATCTCCCGCAATTCATCCTCTAAACGGTCGATGCGGGCGGCGATCACCCCTTCCACCCGAGCCGGCAACGATTCCCAATCCAGCTCTGGCCCGGCTATCCAATACCCGTCTTCGTCCTGCATAAGGTCGCCCCGCTCCTGCAGATCCCTCAGCAATTCGATAGTGAACAGCGGATGACCCTCGGTACGGCTAAATAGAATTTCACGGAAATCTTCGTCCAGGCGATTGTTCTCGCTATCGAGAAAGGCGTCGACGAAGTCCCGGCTGGAGGCTTGGTTCAGATCCAGCCAGATATCGCCGAAGATCCGCTTGAACTCGTCTAGAATGGGCTGCAAAGGATGCTGTTTATCATTCCGCCCGGCCGATACCTCCTCCGGCCGGTAACTGCCCACCACCAAGATTCGGCGGCTAGCCAGGCGTCGGCCCAGGTGAAAAAGCAAGTTGATGGAACCACTATCAGCCCATTGTAAGTCGTCTATTAAGAGGAGAAGGGGATGGTCCTTAGCTAACTCGTGCATCACATTAGATAGCTGCTCGAATAGTTGGGGCTGTTCCAATTCGCTGCTAGCTGTCTTGCCTTTAGCGGTCTGTTGTTGTAGGCGAGACTGCAAGGTATTCACAACCGGGCCTAACTCAGAGATCCGTTTAACCAGGGCTGTGCTGGGAATAAAAGTATCTAAAAGGTCTGGCCCATGATCCAACAATGCCTGGGTCACCTCCGGCATAGCCAGCCAAAGGACCTGCGCCTGCTCTCTGGTCAGGGTTCCGGCCGACCAGAAACCTTCCACATCGCCGGTGAGGGTGTTCAAGATGTCGCAAAAGGGCAGGTAAGGGTCGCCGCTGCCGCTGAAGGCGTTGCAGGAACCCCAGGCGACCAGCATGTCGGGATGGGCGACGCTGGCCTGCCGGGCAAAAACTCTTAGAAGAGTTGACTTTCCACTGCCGGCATCGCCGCTGATGAAGGCTACCTTTCCCTGACCTTGAAGAGCGAAACTAAATTGCTCGTCCAACCAGTTGAGCTCAGATTCCCGGCTGACGAAGACAAACGGCACCTGTTCTGCGGCAGCCCCTTCCTGAAAAAAGGATGGTAGTTTGGATTTCTTCGCCAGTTCTGTGTCTCTGACTGGCAGTTGCCGTCGGCTGTCTGCTGTCGGTTGCCTGCTGACCGCTAGCTTGTCCGCCAGAATGCGCTCGTACAGCTCAACAGTCTCGAGGGATGGTTCAGCGGCCAATTCCCTCTCCAGCAGCAGGCGAAAGTTATCGTAATGAGCCAGAGCTTCAGTGCGCCGGCCGCTAAGAGCCAGGCTTTCCATGAGTTGCCGGTGGCCGCTTTCCCTGAGGTTGTCAATCTCGATCTGTCTGCGAGCGTAGCTTCCGGCCGTCTCGTAGTCGGCCGTTTCAATGGCCTGCCCTGTCAGCATCTCCAGCGCCTCCAAGACCTTTCGTCGTAGCCCTTCGCGACGAGCCAATACCCATTCTTCAAAGGGAGCACTATCGGGTAGATAAAAATCGGCTAGAAAGTCTCCCCGATAAAGCGTTATCGCTTCAGGCCACGCTTCTGTTGATCCAGCCAGCAACCGTTCCAGGGTGGTTGCGTCCAGGTCAAAGGTTGCTGCTGGATTGACCTGGATTGTTTGCCGGTCGGCGGTCAGGAAAGGCACTTCCCCAGACCCGTCTATGGCATCCAATTCCGGAATCGCTTTTCGCAGCAAATAAAGGGCCTGGCGCAAGCTGGCCTGGGCCGACTTCTGCGGGAGGCCGGGCCAGAGCATGGTCATCAGGTGTTCCCGCCGATGGGTCTGTTCTGGCTGGCAAGCCAAATAAATGAGAAGCGCCTGGGCGCTCTTGGTGCGGAAGCGGCCGAGGGGTCGGCCGTTCAACTTGGCCTCAAACGGGCCCAAAACCGATAACGATAGCGATGGCATAATTTCACTATAGATCCGTACCTCATCCTTGTAAAGACCCGTTTTAGGGTTTACTAAAGTGATCCGCCCATCGAATCCATTGCGATCAAGCCAAGAAATTGAAAACCTACCCCGAAATTAGCTCAAAAAAATTTTGTTGACGATTTGTTGACGCAAAAGGGCCGGCTGTTGATGCCAATGCCACAGTCTGATGATGCCCCTCGCCGAAACTGCAGACAAGTGAAATCGCAAGTTTGCAGTTTAAGCGAGGTGG
>Ga0111142_1124_pt1 | contig 11837 bp, 10 predicted proteins | sample DeeMarSeWOR28_12_FD_80398 | JGI IMG/M metagenome (GOLD analysis project Ga0111142, IMG submission 80398) | Anaerolineae bacterium SG8_19 | reverse complement strand
ATCGAAATCCTCGGCACGCAGCGCATGCTCTATCGCCTCCTCAGGGAAACCGTTCAGCTCATACCACTCGCTGGCCCGGCGATGCAAAATTGGCACCCGCGCTGATTGGATTTGGTGTTGGCGCTGACGCAATAAGTCAGCAAAGAGATGGTGATAGCGGTACCATCGCCGTTCGTCATCCAAGGGGATGATGAACAAGTTGGCTTGTTCGAGATATTCCAAGATCTGTCCTGGCCGGTGAGGGCATCACATAAAGAGCCAGTCAATCGATCGGGAATCGAGGTGAGGGTTAGGAACTCTTGGACACTGCCGGACTGCTTTTCCAGCACTTCCGCAACCAGATAGTCCAGCACAAAATGGTGGCTGCCGGTGAAAGACTTGATGAAGCCTGTAGCATCCTGATGACCTTGCATTGAGATTGCGGCCAGTTGCAGGCCAGCAATCCAGCCTTCGGTTCGTGTTTCTAACGAGGCGATGTCCTTCGCGGAAAGCTCCAAGCCCATCACCTGGTTTAGGAATTCTGCGACTTCAGAGGATGTGAAACGCAAGTCCGTGCCTCGCAGTTCGGTCAACTGGCCCTGGGCGCGAAGACGGGCAAGGGGTAGATTTGGATCCTCACGTGTGGCAACGACCAGGTGCATCTGTGGTGGAAGGTGTTCGAGAAAGAAAGTGAGTGCACCGTCAACTGCTGACGAGTTGACTAGGTAATAGTCGTCGAGGACGAGGATAATTCTGTTCGGATTAGCAGAAATATCGTTGATCAAAAAGGTCAAGACATCCTCGGCCGGCGGCGGCTGAGGAGATTGAAGCATGCCCAGTGCACTTTTCCCGATGGTGGTTTCTATTCCTTCGGCTTCGCTCAGGACAGGCCGTTCCACTTGGTTCAGGGCAGTGACCAGGTAAGTCAGAAAACGCTTTGGGTCGTTGTCGTTTTCATCCAGAGATAGCCAGGCGACTCCATTTGCTGTCAGGCTTTCTTTTTCGGTGGCCAACCGTAAAGTGTTCACCCATTCGCTGACCAGTGTTGTTTTGCCAAAGCCGGCCGGGGCGGAGAGAAGAGTTAGCTTGTGACCGAGCTGTAGACCCTGGTTGAGCCATTCAATTAGACGTGGCCGGGAGATCAGGTTCGGCCGGGGTGGTGGGATAAATAGCTTCGTACGTAGCAGTGTCTCAGGCATACGCACATTATAAGGGGGAAATTTAGGATTAGGTACTAAGGCATGAAGTTGTCAAACAGATCTGAGATCAGTCAGTGTGAGTAAAGAAATCGGAGATTTTCTTGCTACCATTTAGACATCAGCAAGACTGTATAAAGATCGCGCACTGCCCATCAGTTACCAGAGGTCAATCCGGGAATGTTGAAAATCAATTTGTAAAGAAAAAGGTGGGCAATTTTACATCTCCTAAGGCAAGTTTAATCGCCAATAAACGCTAAAATAGCTTTATAGGTATTAGAGATTGGTTGGGATCGAAAATCCGGTCTTTCAAAAACCGGAAGTCTCCGGCCGTTGGTAGGCCACGATCCTATGGAGGGCCCTCAACTCAATGGGGAAATGGTAAAAACGCAGGTGGTAGCGCCAGGCGCTGGCTGCCCGTAGCACACTTCTCCAGGCATTGGTCAGTTTAGTATCCGTTGAGGTGGGGTAGTAAGCATTAAGTACCCGCTCGAAGTCATAAATTTGCTCCTGCAGCGAGCGCTTCACCCAGGGCATGGTCATACTGCGGCGCTGGGAAAAATCGAGCCATTCAGGACTAACCCATTCTTCCAGGGTCGTTGGAAAGGCAAAACCTTCTGTCTGGGCCTCGTCATACAGGTCGCCCGCCAGAGGTACCGGCGTATACAGGTACATGATGATCTCGCTATCCGGATTAACTCGTTTGACCTTACGGATGAACTCCATCGTCTGGCGCATGTCTGCTTCGGGATCGGGTGGATTGCCCATGACAAAGGAGAATTCGGGGACGATGTCGTAGGAACGCATGAGTTTGGCCATTTCCAGCGTCTTTTCGGTGCTCATTTGGCCGCCCTTATCCATGCGCTTGAGGGTTTCATCGGAACCCGACTCGGCTCCCATGAAGACCATCCTGAGCCCCGCATCCCGCATCAGTGCCCAGGTGCGGTGGCTGTATTTCTGCATCGTGTCGATGCGCCCTTCGCCCCACCAGGCCAGGCCCAGGTCCATAATTCGCTCGCTGAATTCGGCCACGCGGGCCTGGTGCGTAAAGAAGTTGTTATCGTAGAACTCGATAGCGTTGATACGCCAGCGATCGTGATAGGTGCGAGCGATATTGGCCACGTATTCGGCCGTTTGGGGAAACCAGCGGCCGTTTACCATATTCACCACCGCGCAGAAGTTGCAGAAGAAAGGGCAGCCATATGATGAATGGTAACCCAACGTACGTGAGCCCAGAAACGTCTGGCGCACATAACTTGGTACGTCAATCCGTTCGTAGTTCCAATCGGGCAGTCTGGCCGGATGGGGAATAGGCGCCATTGAACCGCTAACCGGCTCGCCCGCTTCATCACGATAAGCCAGGCCCGGTATGGACCCTAAAATAGATAAGTCAGGCTTGGAACCATTGCCAGAATCGAGGGCATCCAATAGCTGGCGAAAGACCATTTCGCCGTGTCCACGGACGACGTAGTCCACGGTGTCTGAGCGCAGGCAAACGTCCCAATGTTGGGTCGGGAAGTAGCCACCCCAGACGATGATCAGATCTGGATGGCGTTGCTTAAGCTGTTGGCACAGCCCCACCGATTGCTGCAATTGGGGGCCGGGCATGACCGTGATGCCCAGCACCGGCCGGGAACCGGCCGCCTGCAAAGCCTTTTCCAGCGCCGCCAAGGGATCCATCTCCAGATTGCCGTCGACGATGGCGTATTCGTAATCGCCTTCTAAGACGGCTCCCAGGGCCATCAAGGACATGGGCAGCACTGGCTTGCGACTGGCGGAAGATTGTGGATTGTAGAGGATGATATCTGTCATTTCTACCCTAGCGCTCTAGCCCGACGACAGTCCGGCGGATTTTTATCCGCCTCAAGCATTTCTTATCAGGGCTGGTTTCTGTCAGCCAGCGCCCTGTTTCACTTCATAGATGGTCAGGACTTCGTTAATTAGATTTTTACTTGCCAGCGGCCGTACGGCAAACTCAGCCTGCCCAAGCAGGGCCAGGAGCTGGTCGCCGTCGCCGTCAGATGACAAGACGATCAAACACCGGCCGCCCGGAGACATATGCGAATCCAACTCCGATGCGAAACGTTCGAAAATATCCTGGCTGCGCCAGGCGTGATCCGGGTCATCTGCCGGCCGGCCGCGATAATAAGGTGGGTTGAAGAGAATAAGGTCAAATTGTTGTCCATTCACCGGCGCAAACAAGTCACCCTCGACGACGATAATTCGGTCGGCCAGGTCGTTTAGCAGGACGTTTATCTGGGCGCATCGGGCCGCTTCGGGGTTAATGTCGACGGCCGTTACCTGTGCGCCTTGGTGGGCAGCGAAGATCGCGCCCACCCCGGAGCCGGTACCCAAGTCCAGAACCCGTGTTCCGAGGGGCAACTGCAGGCCGGCGATTATCCTGGCCATGAATTCGCCGCTGCGAAACAGTGTGGGATTAAAGACGCCAGGCAAGACAATCATGGGCACATCGTCGATAGTTTCGATCACCATCCGGCCGTGGCGTCGATCCAGCACCTGGTAGCGAAATGTCAGCCAGGTTCGGGCCATGGCTCGAAGGAACGGCTGCAACCAGCCCTGATGGGCAGTTTTATCTGTCAACTGCATTGAGGCCTCGGAAAAGGGTCGTCGTCATCCATCAACTCTTTCCAGTGTCATAATATAGTGGTCTCCAGCACCTTTTGAAAAGCGGGCGGTGGCCGCTTCAAGTCCGCTCAAGCCTACCCAAAAGCCCGACCAACGGCTTAGCAAATGCCCCAGATAGCTGGGGGGTAGCCAGAGACTAAGGCTCTCGGCGTAAACCTGCTTAAACCAGGGAGCGAAGTCGCGACGCAAGCGACCCTTCGATGGGTACCAGATCGGGATCGTGCTATCGCCTATCCTGGCTGAGGGAGAAGGGCTGAATCGGCGAAAGGCTTCTTTTGGCTGGCCATGAACGAGATGCCACAAGATCTCCCAAGGGCAGAATGGACCCATGGGCACAAGCACCAGTCGGCCGCCAGGACGTACAAGACCAGCCAGGCCCTGAGCCAGCGAATGCCAATCGCCGAAGGTGTTGATACCACCAAAGTTGCTGAAAACACCGTCGAACTGTTGGCCGGCGAAGGAGTCCACCCCGCCGGCAATTGACTGTAAAGATAATATCTGTGAACTAAGGAAATCAGAAAGCCCATGGCGGTTGGCCTTATCAAGGACGATCTGGACCATTTCCCCGGAACCATCCGTGGCCGTAACGTGAATGCCCCGGGCAGCTAACCAGACGGCATCTTCGCCAGTGCCACAAGCCAGTTCGAGAACCTGCTGGCCTGGACTGAAGCATCCTTGTAAACGCCGCCAGACACGCTTGCGCAAGATACGGCCCAGCGCCGTATAAGAAAAATCGGCATCGTAACTGGCGGCAACGGCGTCGAAAGCGGCCGGGTCTGGGAGTGTGGTTTCAAGTATCAGTTTACTACCAACCCTCTTTGGCGCGCTCCTGGGTTGTCCAGCCGCGTCCACTGGCGACCGGCATCCCGGCGTCCTCACGTTCATGGCCGGTTAAGCGCATGCCGATGCGGCCGCGCCTGGCATTGGCCCACATCCTGGCCATGCCCTTGAAATCGCGTGACTTGGTCTGGCGCGCCTTATGCAAATTGACCTCGTTTACCATCCAGCGCGTTGCATGTTCATAAAATTGCCGTGAGTGACGGCCCTGAATGATGAGATCCCGGTCGGTTCGGGTGTCCCAGGCGACATTGGCAGCGATGCGGCTCTCTGTCTCGGCGTAATACTTGGTACCCTTGATTGGGTAAGCTACCGTCGTCAAAAATATGTCTGGGCTTGACCTTTTTAAGTGATCAACCGTCTCCTCGATGTCTGATATCTGCTCTCCTTCATAACCCAGCATAATAAACATGCCGACCTCAATGCCCTTATCCTGGAGCATTTTCGTCTTTTCCTGGATGTCCTCCACGTTGGCCTTACGCTCCATGGCGTCCAGAATTCGTTGCGAGCCACTCTCGGCCCCAATCCACAACCGGTAGCAGCCCAGGTCAGCCAAGGCATCGACAATTGCCTCGTTCAGCCGGTCGGCGCGGCTGATACACTCAAAAGGCAGATGCAGCCCCCGTTCTTTCATCAGGCCGGCATACTCCAGGAACCAGCGTGGATGGATGGTAAGCACATCGTCGGCATACCAAAGCTGGTCCGGGTTGTACCGTTGGCTGATCCAGGCCACCTCTTCAACCACGTCTTCCGGTTTTCGCCGCCGGTGTGTAAAACCAAAAACGGAGTGGCTACACCAATTGCATGTATAGGGGCAGCCCCGGGATGTTATCAGAGACACCGAGCTTAGGCCGTGATGGGTCTTCCAGGTCTCCAAGTAGCGTTCCATGTCAATGGCTTCGCGGTCAGGCCAGGGCTGTTTCGTCAGATCTGTAATTTGTTCTCGGGCCGGGGTCTGAACCAACCGGCCGTCGTCGCGGTAAATAATACCTCTCAAGTTACCCAGATCGCGCAGGCCAAAACGAGCCAGGTGCGGTATTAATTCTTCAAGGGTCAACTCCCCTTCGCCGGCCACGATGATGTCGGCCCCAGAATCCAGGTATTCCGCCGCATAATTTACGGGTTCCGGCCCGCCTAAAACCACCCAAGCACCAACCTGTTTGCATATTCGTATCTGTTGGAGCACGTTCTGTTTGGTCATCAGATTGCAGTACAGGCCGACTAAACCAGGGCGTGTTTTGCTAACATGCTCTTCAAATTCAATCATGGTTTTAAAGGTGGTGTCGTAAAGCTCGACATCAAAGCCCTTGGCCTTCAAATGGGATGAGATATACAGCAAACCCAGCGTTGGGTATGGTTTCATGATCTGCTGTTCGTGCTCGTCCTCGGCAATGAAGTAACCGTGGGATAAGAATATGTCCATGCCAGTATCTTTGCTTCGTCCTCTGTTAACTAAATTGTTGAATAGCGTCATTCCGAGCGGAGCGAGGAATCCCTAGAACCTTTGCAGGATTGGAGCTTTTCTCCTGAGAAATATCGATCAGCCCTAACTTAACTTGTGCTTTCAGTCGCCTTGTGGCGTTGGTTTCGCTGCTTCCTCGAGACTCATATGGGGCAGGTCCTCAATCCGGTCGCCGGATGCATAAGCCAGCCGCTGGAGTTTACTGCGTTCCAGCGGTAGAGTGCCCATACGGTAGACAGTGGCCATGGCTTCTCGCGCATGTCTTGGGCGTGTCCCGGTTGGATTCCGTAGGAGCCCCTTCAAATCGTTCCAGGCACGGCGTGAGCGGAATTCCTTGTGGAGAACGACGTGAAGCTGCCGGTAATATTCTGTCGTGTACGGGCCCTGGTACATCATGGCCATATCGGCCGAGTCTGTCCAGTTTTTCTTGTCCCCTAATTGCGCCTTAACATTTTCGTAGAATTTGGTGCCCGGCAGGGGGTAGGATACCGACATGCCAACATCGTCGGGCATACAGTCTCGCACCAATTGCAAGGTCTTCTCAATATCCTCGGTCGTCTCACCCGGATAACCAAATTGCAGGAAGAAGGCCACTTTAATGCCGGCCGCTTTCAACCGGCGGGTTGCCTCATATATTTGCTCTACCTGGGTGCCCTTTTCCATGGCGTTCAAGATCTTCTGGGAACCCGATTCAGCGCCCATCCACACAATTTCGCAGCCGGCCCGCTTCAACGCTTCGACGTCGCTGGCTTGCCGGACGATTAAATCAGCCCGGCTCAGGCATTTAAATGGCACGACGGCATCTTTTTCTTCAACCATATCCGCAAAACTTTGCCACCATCCCGGCTTCAAACCCATGATGTCGTCGGCAAACCAGATGTGATCAGGTTGGTACGTCTGTTTGAGCCATTCGAGTTCTTCCGCCACATTTTCAGGACTACGGGAGTTATATCGTTGCCCCCAAATGGGTTTGGCGCACCAATTGCAGTGATAGGGGCAGCCCCGCGTTGTGACCATGTTCATGGAGTAATAGCCATGACGGTCCAACCAGATTTGCCGGTACCGATCAATGTCAACTAAATCCCAGGCCGGAAAGGGCAAAGCGTCCACGTCCTTGATGTCTGGACGGCGGGGGTTGCGGCGGAAAGCAGGTTGGCCGTTTCCACTCCCTTGGTCTGGCCAGGCCAGTCCAAGGATATCTACGATTGGTATCTCGCTTCGACCGCTAAGCCTGTCCAGCAATTCGCCCAAGGTTTCCTCCCCCTCGCCAATAAGCACGAAGTCGGCGCCGCGGGCCAGGTACTGTTCGGCATGATCGGTAGCATCGGAACCACAGACAATAGTTGTACAGCCCCGCTCTTTAGCCATAGCCAGCATCTTGAAAGCCGCCTCGCGCATATTAAGCAGGCACATCTTGGATAGATAGTTGAAATTGTCTTCATAAATGACGGCGAAGCGCGGCTGCTCGCGGTCCAGGGCTATTGCCCACTCATCTTCAGATTGGGCCAGCATGGCGTCGAATAAGGCAACTTTGTGGCCCTGCTGGCGAACATAGCTGGCAGCATAGAGCGTCCCCAACGGCGGGTAGGGCTGCATGGCCGCCCATAATTTGGGGTCAAACCACAGATAATAAGACTGGCCGAAAAGGATGTCAGTCATTGGTTACTCCGAGGATCTTTTTTGGCTCTGGGTGTTTAGCTTCTCCAGCCGGTCGGTATATTGATCGAGCGTCCGCTGGCCGTGGTCTTCAAAATGCCCTTTACAGTAGTCAACCGAGAATGCCGTTTCCATGGACGGCTGCTGGCTAAACCGGCGAACCTTTCGATTCATTTCCCATCGCTCAAGCCAACCGCCAGGCGGCGTCCGCAAGGTGACCTCCCCTAACCTGCGCGCCCCTTTGACCGGGGCTGGTATGGGCTTGGCCAAGTTGGCCATCTGGGGGGGCGCACCACCTGAGTTGGGTAGAATGTTGGCAACCCATTGGTTTTCTTCTCGCAACTGGTGGTAGACTTTCAGACCGGTGATGGGGATCATCTGAACGATCTCATGCGCGGCGAATAGGTTGCGTTCCTCAAAGCCAAGTGCTGATTCCGATAGAAAATAATTAGGACATAGAATGATGCCACGACGGGCCGCCTGGCGTACAAGCAAAATGACCATTGCCCGGCACAACCAAAGGCGACCTGGCTCAGTTACAATGAGATAATCAATATCAGCCTGAGAATCCACGTTGTCAACAGCCAACGAACCAGTGACGGCTACCATGCTAACAAAGGGCAGTGCCGAAGTTAGGCGCCCATAGTGTATGGCGTGTGGCCAAAGTGCCTTAGATACCCTTGCCCGTCGCCGCCGGATGTCGACAATGTGAGGGCGGCCGGCGAGGAAAAAATATTCCCCATCCTTCCCCAAGAGACTTTTGACCAGGCGACTCTTATCAAGCGCTTGCTCAACTTCCGGCAGCTCAGCCGGAACGCCGACAAGATAACGATGTATTTCCGATGCAGTCAGGGGATAATCGTACATGTCGACATAGGTGACCGTTTGCAAGATGGCTTGTTCCATCTTCGATAGGCTAGCCGTTGTACCATTTGGTACAGCATATGACATCCGGGTTCCGGAAGAGGGGACTTGATGATTTGCGGAGGTTTCGTATTGCATGAATAGCCTTGGCGCGCGCTATCAAAAATGACGAAAAAGCCTTATCTTTGGGGTCGAATTCGCCTGAATCCCATCGCAGGCACGTAAGTTATTAAATTATACGTTTGTGGCTGCGAAGTGGATGATGATGAGCCGGGGATCATAAACTGATTAACCGCTTAAGTCAACATGGAGGCACTTAACTGACTGAATCAGACAATTGTTAAGACGAATATGTGCCAGTCACCTGCTAAAATATGAAGATGTTCGGTTACACGAATGGCCAAATTGGTCGCTGGTTCACCCAGGTTTCAGGAAGACTCGATCCGGTCAGCCGGGGCTGGGCGATCGTGATGGGCGGTAACGTTGGGCGTATGGCGCTCAGCTTTGTCGCCAGCGTTCTGGTGGCTCGTGCCCTTGGCCCGGCCGCCTTTGGCGTCTATGCCGTACTCGGCGCCACCATAGCCACATAGCCATCGTTGGGGTCGTGGCCGACATGGGCTTAACGGTCACTGAAGTCAAGCGTGTCTCCACCGTCTGGCCCGATCAACCCGATACAGCCCATCTTCGGGGGCACATTGCCTCCTGGCTGCGCACCGGTGCAGCTCTCTTGTTTTTCATCTTAGCAGCATTGCTTGCCGTGCCAATTGCCAACCAGATCCTGGGCTTGTCGGACGTGCCCAACGGCCCTTCTCTTTTTATTATGGCCATGGCCGGCATGGTGGCAGTGGCCTTAAGCGGTACAGTTAGCACGATTCTACAGGCCACCAACCATTTCGGCCGGCTCTCCACCATGAGCCTAGTAAACGCTGGGCTAACCACGATCCTGGCCGTTGTCCTGTTCGTGGTGGGCCGGTTGAATCTGGTCACGGCGCTGCTTATTCTGGGCATCGGCACCGCACTGGTCAGCTTTTTTGTCGGATACCGTTTGCTGCCCGGCCGTTGGTCTTTGTGGCGTTTACCGTCCGTCGAGGATCTGCGCCAGGAAGGAGCAGCGCTTTTTCGTTTCAGTCGCTGGCTCTGGGTGGCAAGCCTCTTTACGGTAATCATCATGCAGATAGACGTGATCTTGGTCGGCCGGTTAACGACGGCCGCCGCGGTTGGTATGTACGGGCTGGCCCTCAACCTGGCTCGCAAAGCGGACATCGTCAACCATAGTTTATATACTTCTCTGTTACCCGCTGCCTCCAGCCTAAACGATCGGGAAGCGGTTGGTAAATACTTGCGGCAGAGCATGGTACGCAGTGGCCTCATTTCTCTTGGCTTGCTGGCTTTGATGCCCCTGGTTGGGCCGTTCATCCGCATCTTCTACGGGCCAGAATACGCTGCTGCCACCGGGCTCCTGCAGTTGTTGCTGATCGTGGTTATTATTGACGCCTTTGCCCTGCCGGTTATCCTGCTAGTCTTCCCGCTGGAGAGGCCGAAATTGTATGCCGCTTCTGCAGCTCTTCAGACGGTTATCCTGCTGCTACTTGCTGTCTGGCTGATCCCGTTGATGGGCACGCCAGGCGCGGCAGTGGCCAAAATCGTTGCCCGTATCACCGGTTTTGCCCTGGTCGTGTGGCGACTGCGATTATGGCGGCTGTCCGTCCGGAATTAACACTCTTGAACGAAGCCAGACAGGCGACCTGGACTTTTGTCTTAGCTTGGCCTGTCTGTTGGAGGTGATTATAATGCTTGCCATGCACAGAACCATTGGCTTTGACGCAGCCAGACGCTACCTGACCCTCAGAACCAACCGAATACGCAGCCTGCCTATCGCCATCCTTATGCCGCACAGTAGTTGTAACTGCCGCTGTGTCATGTGCGATATCTGGAAAGACAACGCCAATCAACAGCAACTTAGCCGGGGTGATATCGAATCAATGCTGGACTCATTTCAACAGTTAGGCACCCGCTGGGTAGTGATGTCGGGTGGCGAAGCCCTCATGAACCCGAACCTTTTTCAGTTGTGCCAGTTATTAAAAGATGGTGGCATTCAAAAGATTTCCATCTTGTCTACCGGACTGTTGCTCAAGAAGTATGCTCCCCAGGTCGTCGAAGGGATTGACGAGGTCATCGTCTCTCTGGACGGGTCCGAATCCGTTCACGATGATATCCGGCGAGTGCCCCGAGCCTACCAGCGTTTGCTAGAAGGCGTTCAAGCGCTCAAAGCGCTGAAACCCGATTTTGCCGTTAGTGGGCGCTGTGTTATCCAGCGGACCAGATCAGCTTTCTTGCCGCCGACGTCTCAACTGATGCCTTCAACCGGCCGGAACTTTGGGACGAGCAGCGCACTGAAGAGGTGAATCTGACTCCTGAACAACTGCCACAAATGAAGAACGTGCTTGAGGGACTCATTCGTGATTATGCCGAAGATTTTGATAACCATTTTATCGCCGAGTCCCCGGCCAAATTGTGGCGCATCTACGATTACTATAAGGCCTTACACCACCAGGGGCCTTTTCCGGCCGTTCAATGCAACGCGCCCTGGGTGTCGGCTGTCGTAGGAAGCCGACGGCACGGTCCGCCCCTGCTATTTTCACCGGCCGATGGGCAACATCCAGGAGTCGCCTTTAAGTGAACTGGTCAACCGCCCGGAAGAGATCGCCTTTCGCCAAAGCCTAGATATGGATAGCAACCAGATCTGTCGCAAGTGCGTCTGCACGCTCAACTTGCGGCCGACGGTGAAGGTGATCTGATCCCCGAAATGTGCATTGCACCTTAGAGGTGCGACGCACATGGATCAAAACGGAAACGAACCTAGATCCGCCGGCCGACGATCACCAAAAATGTAGCCGGTTCTCTTTGGCGACGTAGCCGGGCTAACCAGGTGCGGCTGGTCCACCGCAAACCATAATCTGGCTTCAAATACACCCATTGCACTCCCAACAGCGCCGACAATGTCTCCAATTGATCGAAAGTGAGAAAGTTTTCGCTGGGCAGGGGCGATTCAGAGAAATTATAACGGTTGGCAAAACGATCTTGCCGTTCCCGGACCATATCTTTGCCGCTGGCAAGATCTCGATAGATCGGCGAGTCCATTATGACCAGCCGGCCGTCTGGCTGTAGAACGCGCAACCCTTCCAGAAGCGTCTCCT
>Ga0111142_1086_pt1 | contig 11896 bp, 8 predicted proteins | sample DeeMarSeWOR28_12_FD_80398 | JGI IMG/M metagenome (GOLD analysis project Ga0111142, IMG submission 80398) | Anaerolineae bacterium SG8_19 | reverse complement strand
AAGGGCATACCGAGGGATTGGGATGGATCGCTTTAGCCATCGTCATCTTTGGCGGTTGGTCTCCGATTGGCGGAGCCCTGGGCGCATTATTGTTTGGTGCCACCAAAGCCTTGGTCACGGTCCTACAACGTACATTTCCCGAGGTGCCTGTCGTCACTTTTAATGCGCTCCCCTGGGTACTGATGATTGCCGTCTTACTCTTGGCCGGCAGTAATGCCCTGGAACGTCTGGTGCGTATTATGCCTGAATCCATCCAGCCGTCGTTGCGACGTTTATTACGGGTTCAGCCACCCCTGGCCTTGGGCACGACGTTTGACGAAGAATAGATTGGTCCAGTTTTAAAAACTGGACCAATCTGTTATTAAAAGGAGGTGATGAAGAAAACAATCGATTTTTGAACTGTCAATAAAAATCTGTTTAACTAACCTACCGTTTAGTGGTTCATTTCCAAAATATTGAATCGGGCGAATGAGAATCATGTCATCCCAATCGAAGCGTCATGTCATCCCGACCGGAAGGGAGGGATCCCTGAAGCCACACATTTCCGGGAGACTATAGGGATTCTTCACTCCGTTCAGAATGACCTGAATCCACCATTCGGAGTATGCCTGACTTCAATTATGTGAGAAATGCACCATTTTAGGTAGAGAATCATTTTCTGGAGGAGGATTATGATGACTCGAAAACCCATGTTTTGGCTAATAATAGTGATCGTGTTCAGCGTGTTCTTTCTTGTAGCTTGTGGCGGCACCGCAACGCAACCCGTAGAAGAGGAGGCGCCAACCGAAGCACCGGCCGAAGAAGAAGCACCCCCAGAAGAAGAGGTACCGGCTGAAGAGGAAGCACCAGCTGAAGAAGAATTTGTTTTCGGTATTGTCCTGGTTGGTCCACAGAACGATCGTGGCTGGAGCCAGGCCCATTTTGAGGGTGGCGAGTATGTCGAGGAGAATGTCGACGGGGCACGAATGATCGTCTTCGAGTCCCTAAACCCGGCCGACAAGCCTGAAGCCACCCTGGAGGGCGTGGCCGACGAAATGGTGGCTGACGGGGCCCAATTGATCTTCACCACCTCCGACGAGTTCGAAGAGGACACGGTCGGCGTAGCCGAAAAATACCCAGATGTGGTCTTCATCAACATCTCTGGCGATGACGCCTTGACGGGTGAAGCGCCATCCAACGAAGGCAACATCATGGGTCGAATGGAAGATATGAAGGCCATTGCCGGCTGTGCGGCCGCCCTGGCGACCGACTCCGGCGATCTGGGATATCTAGGGCCATTGATCAACTTCGAGACTCGCCGCCTGGCCGCCTCGGCCTATCTGGGGGCTCGCTACTGCTATGAGAATTACCGGGGCATGGACCCCAACGACCTCGGCTTTACGGTCACCTGGATCGGCTTCTGGTTCAACATCCCCGGCGTCACCCTGGATCCCACAGAAGTCACCAACAGCTTCCTGGATTCTGGGGCCGACGTCATCCTGAGTGGTATTGATACCACGGAAGGTATTGATGTGTCTGGCCAGCGGGCCGCTCAAGGTGAAACAATTTGGGCTGTTCCTTACGATTTTGAAGGCGCTTGCGATAATGCCCCTGACATCTGTCTGGGTGTGCCTTATTTCAATTGGGGTCCCTCTTATCTGGATACGGTCCAGGCTGTTCAATCTGGTACTTGGGAACAATCGTGGGATTGGAATGGGCCGTATTGGGAAGATCTAACCGACAACACCCAGACTCACGTCGGTTGGGTTCCTGGCCTGGCACTTACCGGCGATATGGCTTCGAACCTGGACGAGTTCATCGCCGGCCTGGCGTCTGGCGACATCAACGTTTGGACTGGACCAATCAACTTGCAAGACGGTACGGAATACATTGCCGAAGGGGCCACGGCTACTGACGACGAAATCTGGTATCTACCACAGTTGCTCGAAGGCATGGAAGGGCCTAGCGAGTAGCTTTTCAAAAAAACTGATCGAGAGGTGGGGCAGAGAATTGCCCCACCCCTAATTTATGACGATCTTTCGGTCGTTTGTCTCAGTTATTTGAGCAGAATAAGCCAAGCGAATATAATCTGGCAAGCTCGCGGACGATTATGTTGCTTTTTGTCCGTGCCGCTTATTAGCAGCGTCATTTCTTGACTGGTTTGGTTCTCATTGGTCAGAACGCGGCAGATTCCCAGCCAACGTTCGCATTATCGATGCCGTCTCTAAGGGAGGAGACCAGTGCAGAGAAAGAGAAGTTATAATTTTTACCGGCTGCTAGATGCTCTCGTGCCGTTGCTGGCAGTTATCGCCGCGCTCGCCGTCGGCGCTATCATTTTGCTGCTGCAAGACGTTAGTCCAGCCACAGCCTATTCAGAAATGATCACCGGGGCCTTCACCAATAAAAATGGTTTGGCCGATACCTTTGTGAAGGCCATTCCCCTATTGTTGGTCGCCCTTGGCGTCGCCATCGCCTTTCGTGGCGGTGTCATAAATATTGGCGCCGAGGGGCAGTTAATCGTAGGAGCACTCTTAACCACCTATGTTGGATTACAACTGGGCGACCGGTTGCCTGGTCCAATTGTCATCTTGATCTGCCTGATCGCCGGTACCCTGATGGGTGGTTTTTGGGCCGCCATACCAGGTTATCTGAAGGCGCGGCTGGGTGTCAACGAGATCCTGACCACCATCATGATGAACCAGATAGCCATACAAATCGCCTTCTTCCTGTTGCGCGGGCCGATGATCGATCCGGCCGAGGTAGAGGCCGGTACCAACATCCCCCATTCGGCTCGATTGTCCCAGTCAATCGACTTACCTCGCTTTACAGATATCGCCCAGTGGTTGGGCCTGGATAAATCGGCCGAGGACTTGGGTTTGACCGGCTTTGTGGCCGAGCTCTATGGCCTGCTTGTCGAGCCGACCCGCCTCCATTCCGGCCTAATTATCGCCATCGTGATGGCTATCCTGGTTTACATATTTCTTTGGCGGACGACCATAGGCTATCGCATCCGCGCCGTCGGCCAGAATCAGAGTGCCTCGCGTTATGCCGGAATCAACGTTCAACGGTACATCGTTTTGTCAATGACCCTCGGCGGTATGTTTGCTGGATTAGCGGGCGCCATCGAGATTTTGGGCCTCCACCACCGCATGTTTGAGCCAACAGCCGTCTCGGCCGGTTATGGCTTTTCGGGCATCGTGGTGGCTCTATTTGGCTCTCTGCACCCACTCGGAATCATTCCATCCGCTATCCTTTTTGGCGGCTTGCTCGTCGGTGGTGACAAGATGCAGCGTGCGGTGCAGGTTCCCCAGGTTCTGATCACAATAATTCTAGGCATGGTGGTGCTCTTTGTCGTCAGCGCCGATATTTGGGTGCGCAGGCGGGCTACTCGCCGCGTATCAGTCGAAGAGCCGCCACCAGCCAGCAGCACAGCGGAGGCCACATCATGAATGAAAATCTCACCATCCTGGCCATTCTGCTAGGCATTATTCACTCTGGCATTCGCCTGGCTACACCCTATCTATACGCATCCTTAGGCGAGATGTTTGGCCAGCGTTCTGGCGTGCTCAATCTAGGCGTGGAAGGGATGATGCTTATCGGTTCCTTCATTGGCTTCTTCGCCGTATTTCAGACTGGGAACCCATGGTTAGGTTTTCTAGCAGCGGCTATTGCCGGCGCCTTGATGGGTTTGCTTATGGCACTAGTGAGCGTGACTTTTAAAGCAGAGCAGGGCATCAGCGGGATTGGCCTGTCTCTCTTCGGCCTTGGCGTCTCTAGTCTGCTCTTTAAAACCATGTTGGGCACGGTCGAGGGGGTGGATGGCTTTTCCGAATTAGATTTTTGCCTGTCCTCGCTGGGTATCAACTCATCTTTCTGCTTGAGCCAGATACCGGTTGCCGGAGATATTGTCTTCAGCCACAGCATCATGACCTACATCGCCTATGCCCTGGTGCCAATCGCAGCCTGGATTCTGTCGAGAACAACCTGGGGTTTGAAGATCAAGGCCGTAGGCCAGAATCCGGAAGCGGCTGATTCTCTAGGCGTCAGCGTTTCGGCTGTGCGCTACTTCACGGTAACGCTTGGTGGTCTCATGGCAGGGATAGCCGGTGCATCCCTATCGATCTCGCTGCTAGGCATTTTTCAGGAGAATATGACCAACGGCATTGGCTTCATCGCCGTGGCCCTGGTTTATTTCGGCGGTTGGTCGCCCTGGGGCGTCCTGGTTGGTGCTCTGTTATTTAGCACGGTGAATGCTTTACAATTATGGGTGCAAGTGCTGGATCTGAACATCCCATCAGATGTAGCGGTAATGTTGCCCTATTTATTAACCATCATCGCCTTGGCCCTGCCCATCCGGCGGGCAGCCCAACCGGCCGCCTTAACCAAACCCTTTACGCGTGGCGAAAATTAGAGTCGGTTTTATTTATTGTTAATGGAGTGATTGAGAGGCTAACTGGCTATTTTCTTAATGAGAGCTTTAGGCAGAAGATGCCCAATTTATTGAGGCTTCCGCCGGAGTGTCATCCAGCTAGAGCCCTTTCCAAATTTGGAAATGCTCCAGTATAAGTTCAAAATCACTCCAGTTTAAAAAAATCAGAGGAGAGGACATGATTAAAAAACGTATCTTGTTGTTGATGTTGTTGTTGGTATTAGCGTTGGTTATGGCTGCCTGTGGAGGCGGTGCCACCGAACAGGAACCGGCCGGCGAGGTTGAAGAACCAACCCCCACAGAATTAGAACCAGCCGAGGCCGAAGAACCGGCCGAAGCCGAGGAACCGGCCGAAGAGGAAGTTGCCCAGGAAGATGTACCGGCCGAAGCAGATGTAACTGGTATCCAACCTATACGCATCGCCGTCGTCATGCCCAGCACGACCACCGACCTGGCCTGGAGCCAGGCCATTTATGATGCTCTAGTCAGGATCCAAGAGGATGCCGGTGGCGAAGAAGTGGTAGAAATAGCCTTTACCGAAAACATGTTTAACGTCACTGATGCGGCGGCAGCGATCCGAGATTATGCTGCCGATGGGTTCAACCTGGTGATAGCTCATGGTACCCAATTCGGGACTTCGATGTTTGAGATCGCGCCTGATTTCCCTGATACCAGTTTCGCCTGGGGCACAGCCACAGACGTTGGCACGGAGCAGGGGCTGAATAACATATTCGCCTATGAGGCTCGGGCAGAGGAAGGCGGATTTGTCAACGGCGTTTTGGCAGCCAATCTTTCCGATTCTGGAGTTATCGGGGTTGTCGGCCCGGTTGAAGCTGGCGATGCCAAGCTCTATATCGACGGCTTTGTAGCTGGAGCGAAAACGGCCAATCCCGATGCGGTAGTCAACGTCTCTTATACCGGTTCGTTTGGAGATACGGCTCTGGCGGCCGAGGCAGCCAATACCCACATCCAGGCCGGTGCCGACGTGCTGACCGGTTCAGCCCAGCAGGTGGTGGGTGCCATTGGTGTAGCCAGCGAACAAGGTGTTCCCTGGATTGGCACTCAGTCTGACCAAAGCCCGATTGCGCCTGAGATCGTCATTGCCTCTCAATTATACGATTGGGATGGCGTCTTAACTGACATAATCAAAAAACACCAGGCTGGCGAATTGGGCGGTACTGCCTATAAGCTCACCCTGGCCAATGAAGGTCTGGTAATGGACTTCGCCGACGATCTGGACCCAGATGCGGTGGCCGCCGCCCAAGAAGCCGAGGAAATGATCAAAAGTGGCGCGACTGACGTAATGGCCATCATCGAGGGTGTCGTGGCGGAAGCTGGTCCTGAAGAGGAGTCTCCGATGGCTGAACTGCCGGAGATCGACCCGGTTCGGGTCGCCCTAGTTATGCCTAGCACAACCACTGACCTGGCCTGGAGCCAATCTTTATATGACTCGTTGGTAGAACTCCAAGAGGCATATGGCGAAGACGTGATCGAGATCGCCTTCACGGAAAATATGTTCAACGTGACCGATGCCGCCGCAGCCATCCGTGATTATGCGAACGATGGTTACAACCTGGTGATAGCTCATGGTGCCCAATACGGTACCTCCCTGTTTGAGATCGCCCCGGATTTTCCAGACACCAGCTTCGCCTGGGGAACGACGACCAACACAGGTGAGGAGGAGGGTGTGACCAATGTGTTCGCCTATGAACCGCGAGCCGAAGAAGGTGGCTATGTCACCGGCGTCCTAGGTGCCAATCTCACCGAGTCCGGTATCATCGGCCTGGTTGGCCCGGTTGATGCTGGTGATGCCAAGCTGCACGTCGACGGCTTTGTGGCCGGTGTGCGTGATGCCAATCCAGATGTTCAGGTGAATGTGTCGTTCACTGGATCATTCGGCGATACAGCCCTGGCGGCCGAGGCGGCCAACACCCATATCCAGGCCGGCGCTGATGTGCTAACTGGCTCATCGCAACAGGTTGCGGGCGCCATCGGCGTAGCCAAAGAAGAAGGGATTCCCTGGATGGGAATCCAGGCTGACCAGAGTCCCCTGGCTCCGGAGGTCGTCATCGCTACGGTGCTCTATGACTGGAAGCCGACATTGTTGGAGATGATCACTTCACAACAGGCAGGCCAAATGGGCGGCAAGGTTCTGCAGCTCACACTGGCTAATGGCGGGCAAACCATGATCTACAGCGATACGCTTCCTGAAGAAGCAGTGGCTGCAGCCATGGAAGCTGAACAAGGGATCATCGACGGGACGATCGAGATCGTAGTCGAACCGAGATAAGTGCTATTCTGGCGGGGGCGTAGAAATAAATCTACGCCCCTTGCCTGGTAACAATGACGAACGATATGAGCGAGAAAAATTTACTTCCTTCTGGGCTTCCACGAATCGAATCCTTGGAAATGCGAGGCATCGTTAAGAGATTTCCTGGTGTACTGGCCAATGATCACGTCAATTTTGACGTCAAGGCTTGTGAAATTCACGCTCTCCTGGGCGAGAACGGTGCCGGCAAAAGCACGTTGATGAAGATCCTCTATGGCCTGTACCAGCCAGACGAAGGCGAGATATTCCTTAACGACGAACTTATCGAGATTCATTCCCCGGCCGATTCCATTAACTACGGCATCGGCATGATCCACCAGCACTTTATGCTGGTGGATAACTTGACTGTGGCCCAGAATGTTGCCCTTGGCTTGCGATCTTCCCGCGAGCCACGCCTGGATCTGGATGTCGTTTCGGATCGCATCCGGGAATTGACTGAAAAATATGGTCTGAAGATTGACCCGAATGCCATCATTTCCCGTCTGGCAGTGGGCGAGCGGCAACGTGTAGAGATCATCAAAGCTCTGTATCGAGGGGCTGCCTTGTTGGTGCTCGACGAGCCGACGGCCGTCTTAACACCCCAAGAAGTAGACGATATTTTTATTATCTTCAGACAAATGGCCCTGGATGGTCATGCACTGATATTTATCTCGCATAAGCTAGACGAGATCATCGCCCTAACGGATAGGGTGACCGTCTTGCGCGACGGCAAAGCCATTGGTACCCGGCAAACGGCCGACGTCACCAAGCGGGACCTGGCTAACATGATGGTCGGGCGAGAGGTTCTGTTGGAGCGTGAAAGAGGCCAGAGAGAACAAGGGCAAGTGCGGCTAAAATTGGAGAAGGTGAATGCCTCTAACGATCAAGATCAACGCGTCTTACGTGATATAAGCTTTGAGGTAAGGAGTGGCGAAATCGTAGGAGTGGCCGGCGTATCCGGCAACGGCCAACGACAATTGGCCGAAGCGATAACTGGCTTGTGGGAAGTGTCAGACGGCCAGATCCTGTTAGAAGATAAAGACGTAACTAATCTTCCCACAGCTGACTTACTTAAATCAGGTCTCTCATACATACCTGAAGAACGTATGCACGATGGTGTTATCAAAGATTTTTCCGTAGCCGAAAACTTGGTACTTCAAGATCACGTCGTGAAACCTTATAGTAATGGCATCTTCTTGAGTTTTGGAACCATTGACAAACATGCGCAGGATATGATTGGCGAATTTGATATCAAGACGCCAAGTAAGGATACGCCGATCAAAAACCTGTCTGGGGGCAATATCCAGAAGTTGGTCTTAGCCCGGGAATTGTCGCGAAATCCCAGGGTGCTTATTGCCGCCCAGCCCACCCGTGGTGTAGATATTGGGGCAACTGAATATATTCACAACCAACTCCTGCGCCAGCGGATGGAAGGATTGGCCACTTTGCTGATCTCAGAAGACTTGGATGAAGTAAAAGCTCTGTCAGATCGTATCGTGGTGATGTTCGGCGGCGAGATTATGGGGATCGTCGAAAATGATCAAGTTACGGTTGAAGAGCTGGGTTTGATGATGGCCGGGGAACGAATGGAATCGGTTATGGCCACAGCCGAAGAGCCGTCCCAGGCTTAGCCCTGCCTAAATCGATCACTGGACGATAGACCCTTCGATTGGGTGTCTTGTCGCTCTATCGTAGCCAATTCAGCCTGGTAATGTGACATCGCCTGGCCTTGCCCGCTCGATCGCGCTAATTCAATCGCTAATTCGATGTCGTCACGAGCCAGGGCATACTGCCCCTTACGCCGGTAGGCGAGAGCCCGATTGTAGTATAACTGGGCAATGAGGGCCGGTCGTTCGGCCGAACCTAATGCTTCAATCCCCTGGTCAAAGAAAGCGATCGCCTGATCAAGCCGGCCGACTCCCAGGCTATACTCGCCCTGTAGCTGGTTGGCGTAGGCGATACCGGCCGGATTGGTAAGGCCCAGGCTCAAGGCCTTGGCCGCATCCTCGCTGGCCCCCTTTGGGACTTGCCGCTTATCCTGGTTTTTGAGGGCTGCCAACTGCAAATACCCTTCGGCCGACCTGGGATTCTCTTTTAAGAAGGCCTGTAGGTGGCTCCTGGCTTTGTTCTTTTCGCCGTGCTGGCGATACATATCAATTAACTGTAATTGCAGCTTGGTATCCTGGGGATTGGCTGCAGCTTTACTTTCCAGCGCCCTCATTTGCTCCCGTTCGGCTAAGGTCGAGAAGGTTGGCATCTCAAACCAACCGATCCGGCTCGCATAAAAGAACCAGCCCAAGAGCGCCACGTGTACAACCAACGTCAAAGCACTCAATATTGGAGTTGTATCAAACCTGAAATCGTTGTAGATGATGCGCCAATCGCCATAGAAACCTATCAGGGTGAAGACCGGATAATAGACCAAAGAGAAAAAGATCTGATAGCGAAATGCCCGAAGTCCGAAGTAACGGAGTGCCGGTAATGGATTTCTGCTCAGGACAAACCAAAGGATGAACCCAAACGCCAATGAACCGATCGTGCCGGCCAGGGCGATGAACCAATCTTGTTGTGGCGTAAATATTGAGTCGGCCGTCGGTCGCACGAAACCCCAAAAGACCCGATAACCAAATTCGGCAACTCCTCCCCCAAAAAGCCAGATGGATACGGCATGGGCCAGTTCATGAAAGAATACACCTACAGGAACAGCCAAGTAGAAAGAGGCTTGTTCTGCCATTCGCTTCTCATATTGGGTAAAGGATCCACCCTGCCACTCCCTCCGGCCACTAAAGATTTGCCGGGCGATTTGTAAACCCCGGAATAGGTAGATGAGGGCGAGAAGATTAAAGATTGTAGTTGCCATAGCTCGATTCCGCCGCAAAATCATACAGCAGCCACCAGCGGGGGGCAAACGCTGCGAGTCGACTAAACCCTGAGAAGTCTTTTAGAAAAATCTAGCAGGACTTTAGTGCTGGTCTTGAAAAAAGCCGACCCCTACCCGCAATACCTTGATTATGTTAAAATCACCTTAAGGCAGACAAAATAGTCTTTGTTCATTTGGTAGTATCCGATATTAAATAGAACACCTTCGGCGACACTTAGGGTGATCGCCATAACTGTGACGTTTCTCTTGCAAGGTTATTTGAGGTAATAAGAACACTGTGTCTCTGAGCGAGCGGGCGAGGTTTTTAGGCACTTTAGAGATCTTCACCGATCTGACTGAAGATGAATTATTCGATCTGGCCGCCATCGCCGAGGAGTACGAATATGAAAAGGGCTCGGTGGTGGTCTATCAGCGAGACACTGCCAATAAGCTGATCATCGTGCGTAGTGGCCGCCTTTTTTCCTGCGGGCGCGACAAGAACGGCATCGTTCGTGAATCGCGATCGTATTTCTCAGGAGACTACTTCGACGACATCTGGTTGTTTACCACCCGGACTTATCCGGCTACTGTCCAGGGTGCCGACCCCGGCCGATTCATCTTAATCGAGCAAAAAAAATTCCACATTTATCTCGAACAAAACCCCGATCTAATCGATTTTCTTGTACTCTCCGATGAGGCATCTGATCTAGCCGAGGGAAGCCTGTATGGAGGTGCCGCCAAACGTTTTAAATCCTTAAAGCTATTGCCCGATGAGATCATCGAGTATCAGAAACGACGCAGCGTCGCCGTACTTCTGATCAAGACGGTGATCCCCTTTTTCCTGGCCTTGATTGGACTTGGCTTATTCTGGAGATTCTTCGGGCTAACCAATACTGGTAGCCAGTTACTCGTCGGTCTGATGTTTCTGCTCACCTTACTTTACGTGTTTTGGCAAGTTCTTGATTGGGCCAATGACTATTTCGTCATTACCAACAAACACCTGATCCACCACGAGTTCAGCCTGCGGAAATTTCAGGCCAAGATCGATAAAATACCGATCGACCAGGTCCAGAGTGTCGAAGTGTTGAAACCCAGTCTCTTCGCCACGCTACTCAATATTGGAACTGCGCGGATAACGACGGCCGCCCAAGCGGCCACAATAATATTTGACAACGTCGATAATCCGCTCGAGATCCAAGATACGGTAGAAAGGATCCGGGCAGAAAAAGGCGACTTGGACGCCGGCCAAACCCAACAAGAGATCCGGGCTGTCTTCGACGAACATTTTGATATTGAACCAGGTTATGCCAGGGTGGAGGATCCGCCAGTGGACGAATTTGACGAAGGGCCTGATACTGCCATGGGTAGCATTCTGGCTATATTATCAAATAATTTCCGCACATTAACCCGTGGCATCAGTTCCCAGGTAGTAAGCCCAGATGGCACTATCACTTACCGAAAACATCCCATAACCATGCTCGGCCGAACTTTCTGGCCCATGGTTATCGGTCTGTTGCTCATCGTCCTCATCGCCATGTTTGATGGACAGATCAGGATATTCTTTGCCGGTCTCTTGTTCCTTGATTTTTTGTGGTACATCTGGAAATTTGAAGATTGGCGCAACGAGACCTTCCAGCTTACCGATCGGCTTGTGGCGTAAGCCGGAAACAAGCCGAGTTAGCCAACGTGCAAAACGTTAGCTCTGAAAAACCCAGCTTACTAGCCAACATCTTCAATTTTGGCAATGTCAAAATCGAAACGGCTGGTGCATCGGCCGACATCGTCTTTGAAAGCGTCGCCAGGCCTAACCGTGTTCAGAGAGAAATCTTCAAGAAGCGTGAAAACATTAAGAAGAATCAATTCATATCCGAGGAAAAACAACGTCGCCAAGAGTACGCCGTGGTAGCTGATGTTTATAAACAAGCCCAAGAGCTAGACCATATCCCCCGCAGAATCTAATTGAATCTCTCGAATTCTCAATAAGAGTTTTGGCCTTTGACCGGGATGGTCTAAAATCATGTATTGCCATCTTTCAGGTCAAATGATTTTTTCACTATGACTATTTTACAGATTGAGACATTAAATAATCCGATACTGCGCAAAAAAGCTCGCCAAGTCACAAATTTCGACGAAGATTTACAGCGGTTAATTGACGATATGATCGAAACCATGCGTTCGGCAAACGGCGTTGGCCTGGCCGGACCACAGGTTAACCAACCCCTGCAAGTGGCTGTCATCGAAACGCTGCCCGAACGTGACGAAGAAGGCAATGAGATCGAGGGCAGCCGAGAATTATTCGTCCTCATCAACCCCAAGATCG
>Ga0111142_1119_pt1 | contig 11904 bp, 12 predicted proteins | sample DeeMarSeWOR28_12_FD_80398 | JGI IMG/M metagenome (GOLD analysis project Ga0111142, IMG submission 80398) | Anaerolineae bacterium SG8_19 | reverse complement strand
GCAGAGTCGAGAACTGTATGACGAGGCTTATCATCTGCAGCAGCGACGACTGCGCAGCCAACCGCTCGCGTAGCGGCGCACTGCTGCGATTGTTAAACATTTATCGTTAGTTGCTCGTGATTGGATTGACAGGTTTAGCATCAATAACTAATAGGCTCTTGGCGGCGCTCATTCTTTGTGATGGTGCTGCGGCTGCCCCCTGCCTGTCACTCAGAATTGGGGTTTGACAAAGTGTATCCCTTGGGACCGGAGTCGCGTCCGTAATGTCATTCTACTCGTGGTAGAACCCTTTAACAATTAGCAGTTATGTTAAGAACCGTGAGGTCTCCTGTTTTTGACAAGTGAAAATGTCACCAGACGGCCGAGTAAAATGTCACCACTTTCGAATAAAGTACAATCGTGCGGCCGAGTAAAATGTCACCAGGCGATCATTTAAAATGTCACCACCTGGGACAAAAAAAGAGTCTGTCAAAACCCTCATCATGGCAGGAGCATGATGGGGAGCCTCGCTTTTGTCTACTTTTGGCGAGTCAAAAGTAGGGATCATGGCCTGCTCTAGTCCTTTATAAAAAGGCATCAAGTATCCTTCTGGAGCTGCTGTCGCTGGCGGAAGCGGTATGACTGGCCCACAAACTCAATGATGTGGGCTCTGTGTGTTAGACGATCTAATAAGGCGACGGTCAAACGTTCATCCCCAAAAACCTGCGTCCAGTCTGCAAACTTGAGATTGGTGGTGACGATCATGGCCACGCGCTCATAGAGGGCCGAAACGAGTTGGAACATCAACTGGGCGCCGGTGCTGGAGAAGGGAATGAAGCCCAACTCATCCACCACAATGAGGCGATGATTCAATGCCTTGTTGATGAAGGAGGCGACTCGTCCTTCCTCTTCGGCCTTAAGCAGTTCATTGACCAGGGCGGCGGCATTGTAGAAGCGCACGCGGGATGATCGGTTCGGCTTTATCGATGTAGTCGCCCTGGGCCAGCTGGCGGATTTTCTGCTGGTTGAGCTGGGGAATCTCCTCAAAGTCAAAGCTACTGAACTCCTTGAGGACCGGGATCTTGGCTTCTTTCAAGCGCCGTTGTCGCCGCCGCGCTTCCCGCTCCTGTACTTCCTGCTCGGCCAGGGCCAATAGATAGCGCGTATAGCTCTGGTTATTCTGAGCCGCTTCGGAGGCAAAGGCTTCATGGTTGCGGATGAAAGATGAGAGGTACAGTTTCTTCAAGTAGCTTTCCAGCACCACTTTATCTACAGCTTCAGACATCAGTCACCCCCCATCAGCGCATCATAGGCACTGGCTTGAACGGCGTGCTCGCCGATACCAGTCAGGCGAGGACGATTATCTAGATTGAGGGTGGCAAAGGTTGGGTCGGGTCGTCGCTGTTGGGTCAGACACAGTTGCACCCCATCCAGGTGGGCGCAATGATGGTCTAAGGCGGCCTGGATGGCCTGTTCCATTTCAGCCTGACTGTGTTCCCGATGCAGATAGAGGATGTTGACGAATTCGCGCACGCCACGCCCTTCTGGCCATTTGGCTTGGAGGTGATTGAGCAACTCATCATAGACAGGCGGCCATTGTTCACGCCAACGTCGCAGGGGCTTAGCATGGTTGAAGGCACCGGGCCGTTGGCGGATAAGCGGCAAGTAATGCAGTGGGTTGATGATCTCCTGGTCACGACCATAGCAGCGGAGATGCACAGCCACAGGCTCTGCCTCACCTGGTCGGTAGAGTTCGACCCGAAAAGGGTACAACTTGGCTGTTAACTGCCGACTGGTCTGGTCAGTGGGCACGCTGTATCGATTGGTCTCCAGCCGGACCTGGCTGTAGGGGTTTAGATGAACGGTAGTGGTACGGCAGCAGTCGAATGGATGAGCGGGCAGTGGTCGTAGATGCGGTTTTTCTTCTTGCCACATATGGCCAATGGTGGTCGGCTGACCACTGACTTGCCGCTCATCATCTTCCAGGCACTTCTGTAGCAAGAACGCATTCAACTCCTCAAAGCTGCTGACTTCTGGCATGGGTACTAGAAAGTTGCGCCGGTTAAAGCCTACGCTGTGCTCGACGCCTCCTTTCTCGTTACCGGCACCCGGGGTGCAGAAATGGCTGTCAAATAGATAATAGCCACGGAAGTGGAAAAACGATTCTTGCTCTACCCGATGACGTCCTTCCAAAACCTCTTTGACGGCTGCTTTTAGGTTGTCATAGCTGATGCGCTGGGGCACCCCCTCGAAGAAGTCAAAGGCCTGCACATGGCCGCTAAAGAACGCCTCTTGCTTCTGGCTGGGGAAAGCCATCATGAAGGTGCGCCGCGAATAGGAGAGCTTCATGTAGAAGAGTTGGATGGTGATCTGCTCCCCATTCATGATAACGTCGCCCTCGCCCCAATCTACCTGGGCATCCGTACCTGGGTCGAATTCCAGGGGCAGAAAGACCGGTCGTTGTTTCTGCAGTTTCCGCACTTGCCCCACGTAATGGCGTACTGTGGATTCCGCTCCCTGAAAACCATCCTTTTGTATCTCTCTGAATATCATTGGCGCTGTCCAACGCTGTTTTCGCGGCAACTGTTTGTTCTTAGCCAACAACTCCTGGATTCGTTCCTTGTACGGTCCTAACTTGTATGCCCGGTAGGGCTGGCGACGCCGGTACCCAGGCGGCTCATCTGATTCAATCATCCGCTTCACCGTCCGCCGGGCATGCCCAGTCTCCCGAGCAATCTCCCGAATTGTTTTTTCCTCCACGTGGTAAGCGCGACGAATCTGTTCCCACTTTTTCACTGTCAACATCTCCTGTCCTCCGTTGTCATGTTGGTTGACATGATAACGGAGAGCTAGATGGTGACATTTTAGTCGGCCGTTTTTTCTTATAGGTGGTGCACTTTTACTTTATCGTAAACAGTCTCCTTTGCAACGTTATTGTAAATCAGCTATCCCGGAACAGGTGGATATTTCCAGCTGCCATTTTATTGTCAGCAATACCAGATTCAAAATGCATCAAGATATTGTTACCGAGCACTATTGCGTGGAAACAGGTCTAAACAGGTTAGGGGTCGAATCCGCACAGGTTCTCAATTCGGAAGTGCTCGTTGCTGCTTCCTGACAAGCTATTGTCCTATAAATTCCCCGCATTCCTTGACCGAAATCGTATTGCAGGTTATTCTAGAGTGAGCATTCAATCTATGCACTGACAATACGATGACAGCACGAAGCATCACCAAGCTCAGCGAGCGGCAAGAACAAATCCTCAAGGCAACGCTTAATCTCGTGGCCACGCATGGTCTATTGAAGACCAGCATCAGCAAGATTTCCAAGCAGGCTCAATGCAGCCCGGGCATCGTCTATCACTACTTCGAGAGCAAAGATGAAATCATGGAAACGCTGTTCATGCGCATTTTCAGCGAGATGATGGCGTATGTCATGGATGAGTCGGTCTTAAAGCAGCCGCTAGCAGAGCGCTACAAAGGGCTCTGGCTGAGGAAGTACCATTTCCACCTCAACAACCCGGACAAGACCATTTTTGTGGAGCAATACAAGAACTCATCCTACTACACGGACGAACACGAACAAGCAACTCAAGCGCTGATGGCCGACTTGATGGCGATGGGGCAGGCTGATATTGAGCGGGGGTGGGTCATCGATCTGCCTCTCGACATCATCTACACGATGACCTTCACAGTCGCCCTCAACCTGGCCAAAGCCCACAGTCACGCTGAATTCAGATTGGATGACGAGACCATAGATACGATTGCAGAACGCGTCGTCAGCGCCGTCTTGGCGTAGACGCTGTTTTTTTGCACTATATAGAGTGAGCGTTCACTCTATGCTATATGATAACAATAATTATGATTTAAGGAGCAATTCAATGAAAACGATTGTCATCACTGGTGCGAGTTCTGGTATTGGCAAGGCGACCGCCAGGCATTTTGCGGCACAAGGCTGGCAGGTGGCAGCCACGATGCGCAAACCGGAGAAGGAAACCGAGCTTAGTGTAATTGATGGCATCAGGCTCTATCAACTCGACGTCACGCAGCAGGCCTCGATCGACAGCGCGACTGCCCAGATTCTCGCTGAATACGGGACAGTGGACGTCGTGTTGAACAACGCCGGCTATGGATTGGTAGGCGTTTTTGAAGCCACCACGCCAGAGCAGATCCATCGCCAATTCAACACCAACGTCTTTGGACTGATGGCAGTAACCCGCGCCTTCCTGCCCCATTTCCGCGCTAACAAGGCAGGCATGTTCATCAATGTTTCTTCCCTCGGTGGATTGATCACCTATCCGTTTACCAGCCTGTATCACAGCACCAAGTGGGCGGTCGAGGGCTTCTCGGAGTCGCTCGCTTTTGAGCTCGGCGAGCTAGGGATTCAAGTGAAGTTGGTTGAGCCGGGTGCGGTGGCGACTGACTTCAGCGGCCGGTCGATGGAGTTCGCCATGCCTGACGAGCTACCGGATTATCTGCCGGCGGCGCAGAAGTTCATGGCGGCGCAGGCAAATTCAAATCGCGTTCCAGCCACGGCCGAACAAATCGCTGAGGGCATTTACGCCGCAGCCACAGATGGTCAGGCGCGCCTACGCTACCCGCTGGGTGACGCGCCGCAGACGGTCGCGATGCACTCAAGAGTTGGTGAAGAGGCATTTATCGCTGGGATACGTCAGCGCATGTTTGGCTAGAGAATCAAAATCAGACCACATATGACAGGAGAAATCATGAACGGAAACAAAGCAAATTCAGAGACCCCTCGCACGGCATTCGAAGCTGTTCAGGGCATAGACCTCTCCGGCAAGGTGTTCTTAGTCACGGGCGCCTATTCCGGACTGGGCGCAGTCACAACCAAAGCCCTGTTAACTGCCGGAGCCACGGTGATTGTGGCTGGTCGCAACCTTAAATCGCAAGCAGATTTTGTCAGCGAATTGACGGCGAGCGGCTCGGATTCAGGCTTCGACGCGGATCTGGTCGACGGGTCGCACACGGTTGATCTTGGTAGACTGGCATCTGTCCGTGACTTCGCCAAATATGTGCGTACGAACTATGACCGTATCCACTGCCTCATCAACAACGCTGGCATTATGAATACACCCTATGGTGTCACCAAGGACGGCTTTGAGATCCAGATGGGCACCAATGTGATTGGACACTTCTTGCTGGCCAAAATTCTGGCTGATATCACAAAGCGACAGGTTTGGTTATCTTCCGCAGGTCATAAGCTTATTGGCACCCCACCTGGTAATCACGACAATGCCCGTGCACCGCGCATTGATCTGAGCGCCATTACCGAAGTCGACGTGCGGACGTATGATGGTTGGAAGCGCTATCAGCAATCTAAGCTGGGCGATATCCTGCTTGCCAAGCAGTTCCCGGTCGAGTATCCACACCTTCAGGCATGTGCGGTCCACCCTGGGATTGTACGGACCAATCTATCCCGCCATAATTCGATCTGGCAGCTGCTCAAGTATTTGGTCGCTTTCGTGTTCGGCTCCCAGCGGCTGTCAACACCTGATGAGGGCGCGCGTACGCAGACGTACTGTGCTGTCATGCCAGAAGACGAGTTCGTCAACGGCGCGTATTACGCCGATGCCGCCGTGTCCGAAGAGGCTGAGGCGGCCAGGAACATGGACGATGCGAAGGCGCTCTACGATTACTGCGACGAGGTTACCCGACCGTTTCAGGGTTTGGAGGATATCCACAAGCGTAGTGGTTGACGCCTTCATGGCCGGCATTCCCTAACCGGTCTTCGGCCAGTTGGCGGCCACCATGTACGACTTGTGGGTGGCGTATAACGGGAGAACGAACCATGAAAGGAGCAGATCTGAGCCTCTCCAAAGGCGAGCGGAGCAAAATCGTCTTTGTGCTTATCGCCATCGTGTTATTAAGCGTAGGCTACCCTTTCAGCGAGCAGGGAACAGCGGCGGCGATTGTGTTTGTGTTTTTGTATTTGGGATTGCTGGGTAGCGGGATCTACCTTGTCAGTGCCAATCGATTTCTTCTCATTTTCTCGATCCTGCATACCGTCGTCATTAGCATCAGTGGGTTGGCAACGATACTCATGGATTTTGGCACGCCGCCGTGGGTGCGATTGACGTGGGGTATGAGTTTGATCGCCTATCAAAGTTTAATTACCCAAATTTTGCCCTAATAAGGGGACAAATCATCAAAGATGAGAAAAAGCGATAGACTTCCCAGCAAGAAAAGACCACAAAATCCAACTTGCTAAAGGAAAACTATCGCCATGAACAATCATATCAGATTTTCGCCACGTGCCAGCCTGGCCATGACCGGCATCTGTATTCAACAAATGGGTATCTGGCCCATGGTTAGCGAGCATGTCGCTATAAAACAGAAAGTGATAACCTACACACCCTCGGAAAAACTGCAAGACGCGTTCATCAACATCATGGCCGGCGGTCATGGTTTGCATGAGACAAATACCCGGGTGCGAACCGACCAAGCGTTGTCGGTGGCCTTCGGTCGCCCTGGCTGCGCCGAACAATCGACGATCAGTGACACTTTGAATGCCTGCACAGAAGAAAACATAGAGCAAATGCGGGACGCGCTGCGGGAAATCTACCGGCACTATGGGGCTGGCTACTGCCACCACTATGGAACAGAGTGGCAACTGCTGGATGTAGATATGAGTGGTATGCCGGCCGGCCGACAAGGCGAAGGGGTGGAAATGGGCTACTTTGCCAAGCAAAAGAACAAGCGTGGTCGGCAACTGGGCCGCGTCTTGGCCACTTTGTATGACGAGATCGTGGTGGAACGCCTCTATCCCGGCAAGACACAACTCAATCGTAGTTTGCAAGAGTTGGTTACGGAGGCCGAGCAGGTACTGAACCTGAACCCCGGTTTCCGACGGCGCACCATTGTCCGCACGGATGCCGGAGGAGGTCGTGATGAGGATATCAACTGGCTGCTCGAGCGTCATTATGGCATCTTGACCAAGGTCACGAACTGGCGGCGCGTAGCCAAACTGGTCGAATCGGTGACAGAGTGGGTGGACGATCCCAAAGATGCCCGTCGTCAGTTCGGTTGGGTTGAGCAGCCGCATGCGTATGACCAACCCACCCGCCAATTGGCTATCCGCTGTGCTAAAAAAGACGGTTCTTGGAGCGCTCAGGTCTTGGTCTTCAACCTCACCGACGACACCCTGCTGTGGTTGATGCCTCAAGTTACCGCTGAGGACGAAAACGTTCGGCTTATGTTGGCTGCCCTTTACGCCTATGACCAGCGAGGCGGCGCAGCCGAAACTTCCATCAAGGGCTCTAAACAAGGGCTGGGTCTCACCAAGCGCAACAAAAAGCGTTTCCAGGCCCAGGAAATGCTGCTCTTGTTGGCCCAATTGGCTTACAACCTGACCGTTTGGACGCGCAATGGCTTGGCCGCTTGTCGCCCCACTTTGCAGCAGTTGGGGATGCTGCGTATGGTTCGGGATGCCTTTCATATTTCAGGTAAGATCGTTTTTGATGCTCATGGGCAGATTGTGACAATAACCCTTAATCAGGCTCATGATTTAGCTTCTTCATTTATTTCAGCCCTTGGTGCATTTCTCGCCCGTGACGGAACTGTTGCCAATTTGGGCCAAATTTAGGTAATTATCGCTATCCTTGTAATCTTCATCATCGAGTCAAAACTCGTCACCATCGAGGTGCTATTCGCCGCGATTGCCATCTACTTCCTGCTGGCAGCGACCTTCGCCGTGGTGTACGGCGCGATGGAAGTGGTGTCGCCTGGTTCGTTTATCTCATCCAGCGGCGCTGAGATGACATGGCAGCGGTTGGCCTATTTCAGTTATGTCACCATAACCACTCTCGGTTACGGAGACATCGTTCCTATCGCACCGGCTGCCCAGTCAGTTTCCGCCATGGAAGCGTCCAATGGCACCCTCTACATTGCCATTCTTATTGGCCGCTTCGTCAGTTTGTTTCAACAAGGGGAGCGGTAATGCAACCTACGGTCGCTGCTCTGTGACCAACGACTCCCATAGACGATAGCTCGAAGAGTCCCGAAAATCAACGAACCGTGAGGTCTGGGACGAGTAAATTGACCCCTTGTTCGCAACGCTACAATGAAAAATGCTCTGGCTATCAGACCAAAGCCTCGCGGAAATGGGCACAACAGGACTCGAACCCCAGCGGTGTCCTCACCGCCCTTCACCGGATGTGAACCCTATGAACGGGGATCACGCCCGTGATGTCATTCTACTCGAGTTAGAATCCTTTAACAATTAGCAGTTATGTTGAGATCCGTGAGGTCTGATCTGCAACGTAATTGTATATCAGCTATCCCCGACTAAACTGATTTATCTAGCCGCTATTCTGTGGTCAGCAATTTGAGATTCAAAATCCAATGAAACATCACTCTCTGGCATGATATTGCGCTTCATGATTCCGAACAGGTATGGGTTCGAATCTCCCTGTGGGCATCACCTCAAGGAGCGCCGTTTTTGCGGCGCTCTTCCGGTTCAAATACCTCTCATCCCGAGTTTGAATCCCAGAGGATCTCAGCCACGATTTAGACCACGCAACGGTCTTTTCAAACCTGCGTTTTGAAAAACGCGCCATCAACCGGAAGAAGTGATCGTTTTCACCGGAATACGCAAAACGTAACTTATCGGACGAACTACCCCACCAATTCGTGCTCTGCAAACCTCAAAGGCGTCCTTGAACTTGCGGATGTTTTTCAACCAGCTTAGCGGCCTGGAGTGTGTAGCACTTCAATCCCGCCAGCAAGCGCCAAGTGATCATCATTAGGGAATTCTTCTTCGACGGTCGCTGGTGTCAAATCATTTGGTGTCACGCCAACGAGTCGAGCCATTGGGACAGAGCTTGACTGATTTCATGCGGCCGATCCTCTTGGCATCGGGTTGTTGCCTGGTTTTGCTCCTTGCTCATTCTTATGGTTTTGAATGCTGTGAAACGCCCTTACTCAATAACAACCACAACTTTGCCACTTGCCTGATTACTCTCCATATAACGATGTGCCTTGGAAAGCTCTTCGAGCTTGAAGATTTTATCTAAGTTCAAGGTTTGCCGGCCCGAAGTAACATCATCAACAAAAGCCTGCAAACTCTCTTTGGTCAGGTCGCTGGCTTCGCCCGCATAGGAGGTTAATCTGACACCTGTTGGAATATCTTCCATCGGCGTAAAGTTGGAAAGCGTCCATTCACCTCCTAAAATGCCTGTCATACAAACAATGCCGCCCCGCTTTGCAGACTTTAGAGAGTTAAGCAGCGTTTTTGTGCCAATAAGCTCCAGCACGCGATCTACACCGTCAGGATAAAGCTCACGTACTTGCCCCGCAACGTCACCATCGTCAATAATGACGTGATCGACGCCATTGGCCTTAAGCTTGTCCCGCTTGTTGGGATTGCGTGTCGTTGAAAGGATCGTTAGTCCCATATCTTTAGCAAGCCGGGCGGTGGTCATACCTATTGAAGAGGTCCCCCCACGAATGAGCAGGGTCTGACCGGCGTGCACTTCTAATCCAACAGTCAGCGACCCCATGACAGTTTGAAACATTTCCGGAATCGCTCCAAGCGATGCCCAGTCCAACTCGGTTTCGAGAGGAAAGACGGAACTCTCGGGTACCAGCGTGTACTCCGCGTAGCTGCCATTAAACTGCCTACCCATACCACCCATGATGGCTGCTACCTTTTGACCTGGCTCAAACGGTGTGTTGGGGGCCGATTCGACGATACCCACCGCTTCAATCCCTAACACTCTGGGAAATGTCACCCCCGGTGAATCCCCTTGACGCGTAAACAGCTCAGCTCGGTTGAGGCCAAACGCTTTGACCTGTATCAGAACCCAGCCCGCTTTGACATCAGGTTTGGCAATCTCTTTGAGAGTTAGAACGTCGGATGTTCCTGCTTTTTCGGCAACAATTGCTTTCATAGTTTGCCCTTTTGGTCGTCTACCCTGGCTTGACGACGCGACCCTCGTCCGAGGAGCGTTGGACTGAGTCCAGCAGTTGGTGTACCTTCAATGCATCATCGAAGTTGGGAGCGAAGTGCTTGCCCTCACGAATCGCCTCCGCCATGCGCACATAGGCCTGCCCGACGTTTTGTGGCGGGCCAAATGGCACAGCCTTTGGCACAAAGCGCAGGTGTTCGGGCACAGGGAGTTCGCTAAGCGGGTCGTTGCCCTGAGAACCCACCAGCGTGACAGGTGTAATCTGCGGCAGCCCTTGGGTTGTGGCAATGATAGTCCCCTTGCTGCCGTAAACGGCCATGCGCCAACCATCTGCATGATAGGGAACGGCCGTTATCTCCATGTGCAGCTGCTTGACGCGCGTCGCCACCTTAGCCGACAGCTCGGATAGCGGCCCAAAGCAATAAGCAAGGTAAGCCAGCGTATGTCCGCCCACGATGTTAAACAGGTGGGCCCCCTTACTGATTTCCCGCTCATAATCGCGCTGAGAAGGACGCTCAAGCGCGCCGCCTGTCTGCATCGTCAGATTGACCGTCAAGAGTTCACCCAACCAGCCCTGATCGTAAAGCTCTTTGATGTAGGTGAGAGATGGATCGTGCCGCCCTTGAAGTCCGATCGCCGTCACGACACCCTTGTCACGAGCGACAGTGGCCATCTCCTCTGTTTCCGATAGGCTAGCCCCAAGCGGCCACTCGCAGTAAACATGCTTGCCCGCATGAAGTGCTGCCATGACAACCTCATAATGGTTGGGTATCCTTACCACTGTAGAGATGATGTCTATGTCTGGTTGTGCGACGAGTTCGTTGATGTCGTGGAAGGCCCTAATGCCATACGCCTTTGCGGCGGCCGCTGCCGATTCGGGACGACTTGTGCAGAGCGCTGCTAACTCAATCTGCTCGATCCCCTTCAGCGCAGGCATATGCGCCACTGGTCCCCAACCCCTGCCAGCCGCGTCTGCCCCGACCAACCCCAGTTTTAGCCTATTTGTCATCTCTTCCTCCCCACCCAGCCTCTGGCAATTCAGGGCTATCAAGCACACTCCAATCCTGTCGGCCTATCCATGTTGCAAAATCGAGCCAGGTTACTTCAGGAAAGTCCCGGCGCAGTCCGGCGATGTCGGCCGAATAACCGGTGTCATTTAACCACTCAAACATCAAAGCCATATCCTCGCTTTGGGCCCGAAGCGCGTCCGGCGGAAAGCTTTCATATTGGATTTTGCGACCTGTCGCTTCTGAGAAGATGGCGGCAGACTCTTCACCTGATATTTCATCACCGGCAATGTCATAACGATGGCCAAAGACACTTTCACGGCGCTCGATGACGGCGGCGGCAAAAGCGCCGATATCTCGCACAGCGATTTGCTGCAAGGGCTGGTCGGCCGGCAAAGCCAGTGCCAGTTTGCCCTGGCGTAGCCCCGGCACTGACCACGGCGTGGTTAAGTTCTCCATAAAGTAGACTGGAGCAATGATGGTGTAGGGTAGGCCGGATGAGGCGATGTGCTTTTCTACTTCGTATTTACTGTCAAAGTGAGGAATGCCGGTCGCCTTGTCGGCATTGGCCACAGAGCTGTAAATAAGATGACCAACCCCGGCCTCCTTGGCAGCATTCGTTATGGCGATACCCTGGGCAGTTTCTGCTTCAACGCCTTCTTCAAAAGGCGTCGTCATGGTAAAAACGGTGTCGACACCATTTGCAGCACGCACCAGTGAATCCTGGTCAATGAAATCACCGGCTACGACTTCAACTCCCCGCAGTCGCAGTTTCTCGGCGGCCGAGGAGTCGGCGTTGCGTGTCATACCGCGGACCTTATGCCCTCGTTCCAATAGCGCTTGGACGACAGATCCGCCCTGGCTACCGGTTGCACCCGTTACGAGTACAAGTCTTTGATTAGACATAGTTTAGATTCTCCTTGTTTTCGACTCAATTGGTGAGCCGGCTGAGTATTATACAAAAAAAGAGTACTATTCGCTCTTATCAAG
>Ga0111142_1076_pt1 | contig 12125 bp, 26 predicted proteins | sample DeeMarSeWOR28_12_FD_80398 | JGI IMG/M metagenome (GOLD analysis project Ga0111142, IMG submission 80398) | Anaerolineae bacterium SG8_19 | reverse complement strand
GAAAAAGCTAACAATTCTGTCGGCTATAGTGATGCTCCTCGTTATGATACCGACATCATTTGCATTTAACAGCGATTACAAACGCACAACGCATCATGATTATAACATCTCGATTACCACAAGAGACGGCAGCTACAATAGCGCATTGCTGAAGATAAGCATACGGCTGAAGCATCCTGGCGCAAGCGCTAATGTGGTTCTTAAGCATGAAGTCTGGACTAGCAGTTTCGAAGACTCTGCCAGTCGTGCTAATGCGCAAAACTTTATGGATGAGTATGGTGAAGTCAGCCGTAATTATACCGTGCCACTTAGCGAAATCTTACAGCCTTACAGTGCCCGAGACTATCCTTATGGTTTATTTATTATAGAGGTTACGGATGGTCACACTACCCATCCTTATATCATAGGTTATAAGCGTGATATAAGAAGGATTACATTTCGCGGTATGCAGCTCTACTGCAATGTGGGTAAATACTGGGGCAATTGGGAGTATGAATTGACTTCAGATCGAGACAAACCAGAACATTGTAATTAAAGGAGGTGAAATTATGTTTCCCAAAACTAAAGACAAAGGCTTTACCCTCGTAGAATTGATTCTCGTCATCTTAATCATAGGTGTAATCGCTGTACTGGCAGCGAATTTGGTGAATGGTGCCGAGATCAAGAAGTTTATGCCTGTTAAGAACTCCTCAGCAGCCTGGAAGGGCGCTCTTGTTCAACTGAAGGAGGACCCAAGTCTAAGCCTGATCGTGTTGGCCTATGCTGACACCTGGGACGTCGATAAAGTCGACTATGCGATTGAAAGTGTCAGAGATGTAATGGCCAGCTTCGAAAGAGCCGGCATCGTCAGAAATCGGCTCATCCTCGGTATTGCCAACCAAGGTGCACTAACATATGAAGAACAGTCCAGCATCGACGGAGACGGTATTTATTTGCAGTTGACCTATTAGCGGCTGAGAGGTGGCAAATGGCCAAGTTGATTTGGAATGTCATCTTTTTTCTAATTTTATTAACCATATTTTTTGAACGCTGTTAAAGGAGGACCTTTATCATGAAACTAGGTGCCAAACTAGGTATCGCTGGCGGCGGGCTGCTTGCCGTGATTGCCCTGGTGATTTTCATCATGGACATATCCTACCAGAATGCTTACGAACGTATTGATCAGGACATCGAAGCCCAATACAAAAAGATCGAGTCCAACTACGAGAAGATGTCCCGCGTTATTTTACAGCAGGCCGGAATTGTCAACAAATATTCAAATGATTTCAAAGAGATCTATAAAGGTATGATGACCGGCCGTTATGGCGAGAAAGGTTCCCAGGCCATGTGGCAATGGATTAAAGAACAGAACCCACAGATTGATTCCGCCATCTATCAGAAGCTGATGACAACCGTCGAAGCTCAGCGCCAGGAATTCGACCGCATGCAGAAGAAGGTGTCTGACATGGTCGCAGAGTCCAACAAGATGCTGCGAACCGCTCCCTCCAAATGGTTTGTTGACGGAGTTATCAAGGAAGCCAAAGTGGTTTCGTCTTCGAAAACCAAGGTGATTATGGATACCGGGATCGACGATTCATCCAACGATCTGTTTAAAACCGAAGATAAATAACAATTCGGCGCAAGGGCGTGCTGGCGACGGGGGAGAGGTTCGACTCCTTTCTTAACTCTCTAAGGACTGTTGGAGTTCCAACACGGGTTCGATTCCCGTGCGCCCTTCATTTTACCATTAGAAGGCCTAAATGGCAAAGAAGGGTGCGGGCTTGAGCCCGTGCCCTTTTCACAAGGGAGTAATAAATCATGGGTATAATACTTTTATTTGTTATAGCAGTAGCCTCTATAGGCTATCTTTCGTATGCATGTACAGAATCAAAAGACGTGGAGGTAAAGCGTTCTAACATGTACACTGGATTGGTGATTAGTGCTGTGATCTCCCTCATTTGTATATGCTTTACGTGGGGAGTCTCCTATCAGTCTTACATCGGTCTCAAGAAAAAGCTTGCTGTAGTCGAACAGTATAAAGAAACCGTTGAACTTTATGCTGACAAAGGCGTTAAGGAGTTTACACCCAGCGTCAGCACTTCTTCTGAACTCACTGATCTTAAGTATAACAACTACCAGACCCAAATCGGTGAGATGATACGCGAGATGCGTGATCTTATTGTTCAATACAACGCAACTGTAACGAGTAAGCGCGTCATGAAGGACTGCTGGTTTTTCAGCTGGCTTATAATCTTGCCTGAAGATATGAAGACAATTAAGATGGGAGACTATCTTCAATAAGGAGGTATCATTATGTCAGGAATTCTGTGGTTCGCCTTATTAATTCCGTTCATCCTGGCTGGCGTGCTCCTTGGTATCCCAAGTCTCAGGCGAATGACAAAGTGGTGGGAATTAGCTATTCCGGTTGCTATGACGGTGATAACCGTTCTCATCTGTCAGATGATTGCTATCTCGTCGGCCACAAGGGACAAGGAGTATTGGGGACATTTGACAGGCTATATAGTACATGAAGAGCCTGCGGCCTATGACGGCGAATGTTCGGAGACATACGCCTGTGGCCAAACATGAACCGGCTCTGGATCGAACAGGTCCTGTTCGACAAATTACTGCACGCGCTATTATCATTGTGTCAAAAACGCCAGCCGTAAATGCTATATGGTTGATGACCGCAATCAGACTTATCGAATCTCTTACGGAAAATATCAGGAACTCGACAAAAGGTGGGAACACTTTAAACATGTAGAAAATAAGATGACCCGCCGTGATTCTGGTTACACAACGGTTGGTGATAAATACAACCGTCCTGGCTATGGCTCCAAACACATTGTCCGTTGGAATCGAATTCCTCTAACTTCTGAGCCAATTGTACGTGAATACACATATGAAAATCGTTTACAGACTCAATCACATTGGGGGCAAGTTAGTGACGAAGATAAAAAGCTCTACGATGTGTTTGAATACCCAAGCGTTCCTGGCGGCTGGCGGCTTCAAGCCGTCCTGACCAACGGCCCTTCTTTCAGAAAAGCAGATCAACACCTGCAATATCTGAACGGCTACCTTAACACAGACAAAGCCGGCTACAAAAAGGTACGCCTCTGGCTCCTGGTCTACAACAACCAGCCTCAATCATCAGCGGAACTGCAGCGAGCCTACTGGAAAGGCGGAAATAAGAATGAGATCGTCATCATGTTAGGCACGAATGCGGAAAAGGAAATTGCCTGGGCAGACGTAATGAGTCATACCGACGAAAGTCGCGCCCTGATTATCGAAATCAGGGATAAGCTGTTGCTGGAGATGCGGGAAGGGAAAGGCGATTTTTCCGGTAAACTCACCGACGAAGATCTGCTTAAATTCACCCAGTGGTTGGGCGAAGCTGTTCAGGCTGAATACGTTAAGCCTAGTTTCGAACAGTACAATTACATCCAGGTCGCGCCGAGTCTTTTTGCCATCATCCTGACCTACATCATCGTTCTCGTGGTCAACGTCGGAGCTGGGGCCTTTGTAGTTTATAACCCCTGGCACGATGCGGGTGCTGGCCACCGTTCAAGATCGAAACGGCGCAGATATCGATACCGCTAAAACCAAGCTTGGGAAACTTTGGGGGGCTCTCATGCCCCCCAAAAAAATTTTCAGAAGGAGTAGTCTATGTTAATACCCAAAAGCAAAATGCCGTCAGTAGTTAAAGCGTTTGATTTCATTATAGATGCTGCAGAAGGCAGATTTGATCCGCCTGTAGAGACTAACTTGGAGCGAGATGAAATCGAAATGGTTAAGCAGATGCGAGATCGTGCAGCTCTATGTCAACATGGCGATGCAAACTTTCTAGAGATAGAGGTGGTTTATGGTTTTACCAAACCCTAACCAAACGTTTTTGAGAAAGGTTGGAGATGTCTAAATACGTAAATATACCGCTACGTTGTAATCTTATTAGTATAAAAGAAATCGAACGGATGGAAATCGAAGGGCCAATGGAGGACAGATCAGAAATACTGGACTCTCTTGGTAGGGCTGGTTGGAGTGTTATCCGCAGTGGACCGAGAGTGGAAGATCTTAAGGCCGACATTACCATCTTTCATGTTATTGCAGAAAGAGAAACCAAATAAAAGGAGATGTTAAAATGGATGCAGCTATTGGTAAAATTACTTATCATGACGGAATCTGGAGCAATATTCTGTGCTCCAAGTGCGATATCGCACACAAACAAATAACTGTGCACATGCACTGGCAGACCACCTGTCCGTATTGCAACAGTGTATTAGAGGTGCCTAGTCTTCGGGCGTCGCTGAAAGAGAACTCTTTGCTTGATACAATAACTAATATTGGCGTTCAGGTTGCACAAGAGATGATGAGTACTCCAGCCGAGGGCAAGGATAGAGGAGAATAGCCATGTTTTTGCCGGGAGTTAACTATATCTTCGCTGTTTTAATTGTTGCAGGCTGTTTATTACTCGCTGTTGTTTTTGGTTTTTTCTTTGCAGCCCTGTTTTTTGGGATAGCACGAAATATCATACCGAAGACAAAAACCTGGAAAATCTTATCCTCTGGTGCTAGAAATGCTGATCACTGGTGGCTACATGATTGGTTATGGTTTCGTATAGGCGCTGTTGCTGGATTTTTTCTAGCTGTTTATATTCTTTCAGGCCCAGCCTATTATGTAGTTAACAATTTAATAAAGATGTAGGAGGTAGTATGGAACCAGTTAACAAGTGGTTGCTAACCGTAATTTCTTTTATGATAGCTGTACTGGTTGTACTGGCCTGGAAAGCCGGTTCCGGCCATTACGAAATGGTCGTTAGGGATTCTGTTCTCTTTGAAGGTAGAACAGTGGTTTATGTGCTGGATACCAAAAGCGGCGACGTTAATGCTATTATTACCAATGAGAATGACCTGCAGTATAACGGTAATCCTCGGCATCGGCCAACAAACGTGTATACCCAGCCAACGATTACAGGCCGACGGTACTAATGATGCGGACAGATTACATAGAAAGTCGTTTTTGTTCGTTTTGCTTGAGAGAGACTGAGCATGTATTGTTTACTTATCTCAACTCGGCGACTTTCACCTGTCAATTTTGCCAGCACACCGAAGTAGCCGAGGGAGAGGAGAGAGTGAAAGATAGTAATAATAAATATACAGTAGTAGCCATAAAAGAAGAGAATAAGTTTGCTCCAGCACATACTCGTCGTGTGGTAATTGTCGAGTTGCTTCGACAGTCTAAAGACAATCCAACACAATCTCCAGATACAATTCTAGTTCAATATCCAGCCTACGGTGGGAATCATTACTGTGCCTCAGTGGCCGAGCATCCAGGAGGCGGAATTATCAGTCATAAAGAGGCTGAGGCTATATCAAAGGAGATAAAGAGGTTCGTTGAATAGGAGGCTAATATGGCCATCTTAGATATCATCACCGTGGATAGTGATGAAGAAGAAGTGCTTTGCCGAAAGGCAAAAGATTTAGACCGGCCGGATATATTATCCAGCGAGATCCAGACGCTAATCGAAGATATGATGGATACATGCCACGCGGCCGATGGTCTAGGTCTAGCTGCCTGCCAAGTAGGCTCACCCGCCAATATATTTGTATATCGAGAGCCAGGTAAAGCTGGCTACAATGTCATGATAAATCCCGTTATAACAGATAAAGCCAGCAAAATGACAAGCAAAGGAGAGGGTTGTCTTAGTGTGCCTGGTCAGTATTTCAACGTAAAACGATATAAAAAGGTAATTGTTGAAGGCTTAGATCGTAACGGCGATAAGCTAATAATAATAACCAAAAGTAAAGCCCTTGCCAAGATATTTCAACATGAGGTTGATCATCTGAATGGCATCACAATAGCTGATAAAGGCAGGAAGGTAACATGATTGATGTATTTGTGATAGGAATCTTTGCCATAATCATTGGTTTAATCCTGGTGGCTATAGGCGCGTCTTTCGTAAGCCAGGGTATGGACTCTCTGCGCTATAATGAGAATTGGGGTAAGTATCGCAGCTTTAGTTATTATAACAACCCACTGTGTAAGATGAACTCCAAATATTTCTATTTCCGGCCAAAGGGTTGGGTAATTCTGTCAAAAAAGCAGTGGGAAGATATAGAAAAATCCATTGGCGCAAACATACAAAAAGCCAAAGATAACGGGAAGATACTCGGTAAAGCGTTAATGCTTAAACAGATTCAAGACCAGGTATCTGCCGAGAAGGAGCGTGTGTTCCCGTCCAGCCCATACAAAATCCTGGGAATGGACTCCACTGCATCATTAACAGAAATACAACAGAAATATAATGCGCTCATGGCCATGTATGACCCAAAGAATTTCGTCGATTTAGATCGGGCTTTTATTGAGCTGGCCGAGGTCCGGCAGGATCAAATAAGAAAAGCATGGAACAAAATCCAGGCTGGCATTGGTGAAAAACCTATCAAAGACTTCAGTGGAGGAAATTTCTAGTATGGATGATCGTTATATATCTAGTCCGCGGCCCATTTGGAAAGAGGAAGAGACAGCGGAAAATCCAAGTAGGAGAATAATGACGCTTGGGAGTGCTACATCTGGGATCGTGATTAGAATAACCAAAAAAGGAGTAGAATTTAACGGTTATTATGCTGGTTTGCAGGAACCAAAGAAATTTGCTAACATGCGAGAGTTCATAATAGTTTCTTGGGATGATTTCGATAAACTCCGAAACGATGTCTTCCGCAAAGAACCACTGGAGAAGAAAAATGCCCCAAGGGAGCCGGCCGCTATAGACAAAAAACCTGATGCAAAATATCTAGAAAGCCTACCACAAGTTACTCTTAATGGTGAAAAATATTATGTTGATATGGATCGCCAGGAGCGCAGGCCAGTAAGCAATCCAGAAAAGGTCTTCAATTTCGAGAAACAGGCAGCAAAGAAACCATCATGATAACTATATTCCAATATCCGCAAACTAACGCTGGCTTCATAAAGACTGGAGATATGGAAGTTGAATATACCTGTCCCTTCTGTTATGCGGCTATAAGATGGAATTGCCCTGGACAAATGTCACCCTCATGGTGTCCCAAATGCAAAGAAAAATTGATGGATATAACGAATATAATTAAACAACCGATATTCCGCAAGGCGTATCATATTCACGGCGAGATGTCGGTGATGTGTGGAGTTACGCATTAATGGTAATCTTTCGTGGTGAAGTAGAAAGGCGCAGGGGCCTTGAGTATGCGCCACTGATAAAGACTATGTGTCCGCACTGCACTGCAACCGTATCATTTTATACTCAACTAAGATACAACAGATGCACCTATTGCCAAAGGGAGGTGCCATTTCCTTCTCGAATGGCAAAGGAACAGAAGAAAAGGATCGAATATCATGTTCATATTGGTACAGAGGGAGAATATAGTAAGCAAGCCCATGTACATTTCATGTACTTGCGGGAGGGAGACTAGCTTCTACAATTCAGTTTGCCCTATTGTATGCAATCATTGTGGTGAACCACTACCAGACGCATTCGATCTTAATAATAGTGCGGATGAGCGTAAGGCATACCATTTAGACAAGGAAATCTTCGCGTGATTTTCATTTTACAAAAAGAAAAGCCGGGCATAACATCTTGGTGCAGAATTTGCACGAAATATCACGGAGGCGGTGATGATCACGTGTGCAAGATATGTCGTGGCTATATAGTAACTTACCATAAATGTCCCGACTGTGGATCTTTGGATTATTATTATGGCTATGATGATCCAGACTTCTGCGCATGTGGATATGTTTGGCCGGATATAAGCCTTATGAAAGAGGACGAGAAAACAAGAATTGACTATTATCTGAGTGAGGTAACATAATGCTTAACTATCACCACATAAGCTCCTGGGGCCGCACAATCTACCGGGGTTATTACTACATTCATACCTGGCCTGATCCCAAAAAGCCGGGCCAACTTGTAAGTAGAGATGGAACTTTCAATTGTAGAGAATTCTTCATAGAATCGTACCGAGACAATATAAGAGATGGCGATACGTATGAACCCAGAGTTCTGAAGGCGTATGCCCTTGTAACTTTAGGCCGGCCGGAGAACAGCCTCTTTGATTCCTGGAATAACTCCCTTTTAAAAGACTCCGAAAAAGGTTTATATATAATAAATTCGTTCGAGCATGAGCATAAATGGCCTAAAACTCGCTTATATAAAGTAAGTAATAGAGATAACATACCATTCATGTTTTTCTTAGGTCCTAGAAAGTGGACGATGTCGCCATATTTAATGTCACTGTGGACTTTAATGATGAGAATAGGCCGAAACAGTTGGATACCCAAAAACCTTATGGAACTTGATCATGAGAATCTGGTTAGACAGCTGGCCATAAATGCAAAGACGAATGCTAGCGGTAGTTCAGGCGACTCTTCACAAACCTCTGCTACGATAAGATCTTGGGATAATTTTATGTCCCTCTATGGAGGGTTATTTGGCCATATATCCAGAAAATACCATTGGGACAGAAAACGTCTAAACGGACACAACTCGAGACCAGAGGGAATTCGGATGTTACTGACCGGTACGACCAAGTACCAGGAACTTTATAGAAAATATAGGAATTTATTAGCTAAGGAGGCAAAAACATAAAATGGCTAAGAAGAAGAGGTTCACACCTGAAGAAAGAGCAGCAATGTTTGAACCAACCTATTTCTTTGGTTATGGCTCTCTAATGAATGCCGCCGGCATAAATGGTAGACACATGGCCAAAAAATACCAAAATTCCGATCTTACACCGTGTTCATTAAGAGGATTCTCCAGGTCAATGTGTGCATACTATGGCGGTAGAAATTTCTACGGCCTGTTGGAAAAAGATCCATCTTATCTAAATGGAGTTGTATTTCGAGTCCACAGCTGGTATGACTATAGGGCGCTTCTGGATAGTGAGGGCGCCACCTCAAGATACAAGAAATTTCGCACTTATTGGCCAGTTAGGGTCACGGATCAAATGTTGGGCTGGGAAGCGCCAAAGGGCTTCCGAGTAATGACTCTAGTGTGTAAAAAAGATAAGTCTGACCTAGGCCGGGTGGAGCGGAGCTACATAAGATTCTGCCACCAGGCAGCGTTGGTGTGGGGCAAGCAATTCGCTAATGAGTTCTTAGCCACGGGCGGCGTGCCTTACAACAGATCAAAAATGGCTAACATTGCTAAGAAGTTAAAAATAAAACTGTGGTGAGGTCATTATGCAAGTAGAAAGATACGTGTTATTCATAGACGCCGGCTCCACAATGCTTACTCAATATGCTAAAAACCTGTCCACAGCACTTGAGCAAGAGCTCGCCTATGCGCTACGGCGAAACCAGGAGATAGAGCGTATAGAATTGAAAGAAGTGAAGGGATATTATTATGTGGTTTAGATATATGCTTGTATTCGAGTCAGGAATGTCTATGATGTCCGCAAGTTCTTTCAACAAACCACGGTTTGCTCTTGATGCCGCCATTGATCGTGCTCTTGCGAGAGCGGGCGAAGGAGATGTGGTAGTGCGCATTAGTGTATACGAATCCAAGGCTTAAAGGAGTAATATTATATGATAATAGTTAAGTCAAAAATAACTGGAAAGTTTTTAAGACAACACTCCGGCTCTTATAACGACTTCAAAACATATCGTTGTAGATGGAAGGTACTAAAAAAGCACGAAGGTACGCTTCCCAAAGTTCCTCCTGGCCAATGGAACGATCCAGAGGTGATTCGGAAGAGAGGTGAGCGCGAAGCAATAATTTCCGAATTAGTACACCAGGAAGCTTTCAATGCAGAACCTCTTGATGCCCGTAGATATGCCAGCGTCGGCAGCGCCAAACAGTCGCTCTATAGCCACTATTGGCGTGATAAAGACACAAGCTGGATTGAGTTCCATGAAATCGTAGCCGGAAACCTGTGCCTTGTAAATCCAGACGACGACGAAGAAACTAAACGCCGAAAGGAGAAGCACTGTAAATGAAAAAAGAAGATCTTATTGGCAAGAAAGTTGCTGACCTCATGGATGAGGATACCAAGGTCCTCGGCGGCCCTTATCGTGACACCTATGACATAACTCAAGTCACCATTCGCGACACAGAGATCCATACATATGCTGTAACTGATAATAATGATATAGTAGTAGATATAAAACATGTGATAGGTGATTTTCTGGAAAATCTAGTCATGTGTTTCCATAATAACAAAATGGTCGCGATTTGGAACTGCTATGATTTGATGCACATCAGTCTTAACGGTAAGAGAGGGCTAGCCAAGTCACAAGGCCATGAGACCGTAGAGGAGTATTGGTTCGATGATGGAGAATTCAGCTCAGAATATACAAGATGATATAATAGCCTACCTAATACATAGTTATCTATACTATATTATGAATACCCCTGTAATTTCCGATTCTGAATATGATAAACTCTGTAAAAGACTCCTGGATTCTGGGGCAGAGCACGAGCTTATCTCCCGAGAAGATCTCGCTGCTGGAACTGGCTACAGCATAAAAGAATACCCAGCTGATATAATAGCCGAAGCTAGAAAGCTAGCTTCCGAGGCTCCTATAGGTACGCCTGCTGTTGGTGAAGACAGAAGATCAAAGAAGTTTGAATTCAATTATACGCCCATGGAAACATATTTACTTATGGGTATGTACATAGATTATGGTTACGCCAACTTTCGAGATAAGCAAGCTGAAGTAGGCGCTGAACTTCGAAAGCGATGGGATCAAGACATGCATCGGGACGAATTTGAAGCTTATTTCAAATCCTGGGGATTTGGTCCAGAAAGGTTTGGTTTGAATGGAAAGATATCCTGATCACGTGCCATGCGAAGCTAAGATTTGTAAGCATTATAAAGACTATGCTAAAGGTTGTGTCTATATAGAGGTGAAAATTAACCGCAGAGGCAAATGCAAATCCTTTGAGAGATCGAGACCATATCCAAGGACAAAGAAAGAAAGAATCTAATGAACCACCTACACAATGCCATACGTAAATGCAGCTATCAGGGATACGACAGACGTTGGGGTGGTTACTTATTACCCAAAGAGGTCTTGGCCCTGCGCGATTTTGGCGTAGCTGACCTGGATAATGTAGATTGGGCTATTGACTGTAAGCGCTCGGGCATAATATATGGCAGGTGGACATACTTCAACTTGCTAAAAGGCGAAAACGAAAGTAAATTTAAAATCCTCAAGGAGGGATTACATCATGGCAGCTAAGGAAATTCTCCGGCAAAAGCTCGTGGAAGCCATCGAGGAGTGGCATTCTGAGGACCCTGAGAATCGAGAGGTCAAAATCGCTCTCAAACATCTTGACCAGATAACGGACTTCTTTATTGAAGAAATAACCCGTACCGGCCCGGCTTCGGCTGATCCTTGGAGAGCTCGGGGAACTCGTGTAGATGATATGGGTGATGGCACTTATCGAATATTACACTTTGGCTTATTTTCTGCTTGCGAAGGCAGTAAGGAGCTTATAATGTCCTTGAGGGACGCTTTGAACCTTTTTGCTCAGCTAAGAGCCGAATTTGAACCATCCCAGCTGGAAGGAGAGAATAATGACGGCTAAGAATAACTCTACAGGTGTAGTTCATGCTCTTACCGGCAGAAAAGTAGGACCAGCTCAGCTCTACGAAACTCTGTGTGGCCATGAGTCGGGCTTAGGCTGGTTAAAGACCGAAGAACCTATTACCTGCACAAAATGCGAGAGCATTCTTGCTTATAGTCTGTATAAGCAAGCGCAGGCAGCCTGATCCAGGCACTAAAGGAGGTAACGTGCAGTACCATGAGAAATATGACCCAGACAACGAAGGAACTCAGTTCGTGTTTAATGAGTTTTATAGATTTTTGGCAAATAAACATGGGATGCGTAGTAATCTTATAGCCTGTTGTGGTGAAGATGGCGAGAGATATAGAAAATACGCCAGAATGATCTGTTCTACTGGCAAAGCAAGGGCCTACTTCATTGAAAACAACTATAAGAGATACGGTAAGTTGTATGATATGCTCAGGGGCGCTAAAAGGATTAGATTAATATATGGTAACGTATTTAACTATATAAACAATCCGGCCTACCGCGAAAGTAGACCATGTCGCCTGGAAGATCTTGGACTCGGCATTGGCTTAAGAAGATTAGTATTCAGTGCCATCCCACTTCT
>Ga0111142_1079_pt1 | contig 12151 bp, 9 predicted proteins | sample DeeMarSeWOR28_12_FD_80398 | JGI IMG/M metagenome (GOLD analysis project Ga0111142, IMG submission 80398) | Anaerolineae bacterium SG8_19 | reverse complement strand
CCGCGGCCGAAGCGGCGGTTGGTCTGGCTTTGATCATTGCTGTATATCGCAGTCGCGACTCGGTTGTTGCCGAGGAACTTGACACTTTGAAATACTGAGTCAGAAAGCCTTTGGCTTTTTGGTTGGCCCGTTCACTAACAATTTGAATTCCCATGAGCCGTTTGTCACCGGTGTTGAAATAACCATCTATTGATACCTGGCGGCAAGTATCACAGCGCTCGTATTTAAGGATTGCTGCATGTCTGAGGAACAATTGACCACTTTTACCTGGCTGATACCAGTTGGGCCGATGTTAGTCTTCTTCCTCATCGTTCTGTTCACCAACCGCAACAAGACGTTGAGCTGGCTTCTGGCCTGGGCTGGAGTTGGCCTCTCCCTGGTCCTGGGTTGGATTGTGGCTTTAAGCGCGGCATTTATTTTCATCGCCGATCCACACCACATGGCCGAACATCCTCAGATAGTGCACGATTCCTTCGCCTGGTTGCCGGTTGGCCCGTTCTTCAACTGGCTGAAGATAGGAGTGTCAGTAGATGCACTAACGGCGGTTACCCTAATCATGGTCACGACGACGATCAGTGCCATTTTCGTCTACAGCGTTGGCTATCACCGCTGGGGTGAAGGACCAGGTAGGCACCCGGTCAAAGGAAAACCCAATCATGACGGTGTAGATCCTCTATTCTCGCGCTTCTTTGCTTTCATGAGCCTCTTCGCTGGTTCGATGTTAATCCTCGTCGTCAGCGATAGCCTGTTAACTCTTTTCGTCGGCTGGGAACTGATGGGTTTGTGTTCGTATCTACTTATCGGTTTCTGGTACGCCAAAACGTACGATGATCCTAAACAATTACCACCACGCACGGCAGCAGTCAAAGCCTTTATGACTACCAGGATTGGCGATGTCATCATGTTGCTGGGCATTGTCTATTTCTACCGGGTCTTCGGGACCCTGACTTTCAGCGAAGCTTTTTCTGCCGAGAGTTTAGAGCATGCGATAGAACTGGTTGGTGCTGGCGGAATAGCACTGATGGCCTTGCTACTATTTTCTGGTACGGTGGGTAAATCAGCTCAATGGCCACTACACGTCTGGTTGCCCGATGCGATGGAAGGTCCGACGCCAGTCAGTGCTGTTATCCACGCGGCAGCCATGGTCTCTGCTGGCGTTTACCTGATATTGCGCATATTCCCGCTTATCGCCGTCGCCATAGAGGGTGCTGGAGGCGTGGAGATCGTCATCGGCGGCATCGGCGCTTTTACTGCGGTTATGGCCGCCACCATTGCGGTAGCCCAAAATGATGTCAAACGCGTTCTGGCCTATTCAACCATCTCTCAGCTCGGCTATATGGTTGCAGCCGTAGCTATTGGTGCTTACATAGCGGCAGCATTCCACTTGATCACTCATGGCTTCTTCAAGGCATTATTGTTCTTGGGCTCCGGCTCCATTATTCACGGAATGGAACATGGGGCTGAAGAAGTTCACGATCACCATACGGATCCACAAAACATGATGAACATGGGTGGATTGCGCAAAAAGATGCCGATAACGTTTTGGACCTTTCTTATTGGCGGTTTGGCTCTCTCCGGCTTCCCAATCATAACGGCCGGTTTCTGGTCAAAAGACGAAATCCTGGCTGTCGCCTGGAATGAGGGGACGGTTGATGGCGAAGTACTATCCTTTATCATCTTTTGGGGTCTGGTCTTTGGTGCCCTAATGACGGCCTTCTACACTGCTCGACAAATATCCTTAACGTTTCTGGGTAAACCGCGGACGGCTTTGGCCGAACATGCTCATGAAAGTAACCGATTCATGACTATCCCGCTGGTAGTTTTATCGTTCTTCGCCCTTTTTGCCGGTCTCAGTGGTGTTCCAGAAAAATTCCCCATCCTCGGCCCGTTATTTAGTAACAACTTTTTTGAACATTTCGTTGCCACGACCATTGAAGAACCGATGATCGAGATCTTTGGCGCTCCCTCTCTAGAAGGCGTAGTTTTGGCAATCGAACAATTTAGCTATATACCGTTGATCATTTCAGTTGTCGTTGCAATCGGGGGTTTGTTTATCGGTTGGTGGACTTATGGCCGCAAACCTTTAGCGACCGAACAGCCTGATCCTCTAGTTAGACCACTGGGTCCACTATACACATTTCTTCAGAACAAATGGTGGTGGGATGAGCTTTACGAGATACTTTTTGTTAATCCCACTAAATCGTTGGCTCGAACCTTTGTGTACGAGTGGATCGATCGCGGTCTGATCGATGGAACGTTGCATCTTATCGGCCGGGCTTTCTATAGAGTCGGTTACTACTTAAAACGGTTCGAGGAAGTGGTCATCAGTGGTGGTGTAGACTGGTTAAAAGACCAGGTCTTGAATGCTGCCCAGGAATTTCGTGCGATTCAAACAGGAAGAATTCAAGAATATGTGCTGGTATCGGTTTTGATTGGCTGGGCGCTGGCAGTGGTCGTCTTATTGATTAATTCCGGTTTTCTCGACGGCATATTCTAAAGAGCTGAACGATGGAAGTGCTTTTAGACAACATTCTAATTTTCATTATTTTTACCCCCTTGGTTGCAGCCCTACTGATCTTGTTCCTGCCCAAAGATGAGAAAAACTTGATCCGGTGGGTAGCTCTGGTTTTCAGCCTGCTTACCTTGATTTTCGTACTCTTCGCCTGGTTCAACTACGATAGAGTCGACGCGGGTTTTCAGTTCCAGGTTCTTGAGGATTGGTTCCCAGAAATCGGTGCTTCCTTCCATCTTGGCGTTGACGGCATTAGCTTACCGCTGCTTCTACTTACTGGTATCTTAACCCCACTGGCTATCTTGGCCTCCTTCCGCATAGAAGATAATACCAAACCTTACATGATCTTATTCCTGCTTTTAGAAGCAGCCATGTTAGGTCTTTTCGTTTCCCTTGATCTGGTGATCTTCTTCATTTTCTGGGAATTCGGCCTTGTGCCCATGTATTTCTTAATTCGTTACTGGGGTAGTAAGGACAGACGCTACGCATCGTTTAAGTTCATGATCTACACGATGGCTGGAAGTTTGGGTTTACTCCTGGCCATCCAGGTTATCGGCCTGTCCATGGGCACCTTTGATATCCTGGAACTATATGACATCTGGGTAAATTACGGCGGCGATACCCTTCCCGGCACGAACCTTTCGACAAGCCTATTCAAAGCTATCGCTTTTTGGGCTTTTATCATCGCTTTTGCCATCAAAATCCCGGTTTGGCCATTCCACACCTGGCTTCCGGATGCCCACACTGAGGCACCAACAGCCGGCTCTATGATCCTGGCCGGCGTATTGTTGAAATTAGGTGCTTACGGCTTTATCCGCTTGTCTATCCCTCTCTTCCCTGAACAAGCCCATACAACCGCCTGGTTATTGGCTATCGCCGGCATGCTCAGCATCATCATGGGTGGTTATGCAGCCTTCGGCCAATGGGATTTCAAACGCCTTGTCGCCTATTCGTCGATCAACCACATGGGTTTCGTCGTCATGGGCATCGCCGTCATGGCCTGGGTTTACGGCGCGGAAGCCTCCAACCTGCAAATGCGACAAGATGCTATTTTCGGTACCAGTGGTGCCGTGTTGCAAATGTTTAATCACGGCTTATCGGCCGCCGGCATGTTCTTTTTGGTGGGCGTTATCTATGACAGGGCTCATACCCGTCAACTCAGAGATTATGGAGGTCTTTGGTCAATTTTACCATTCTTTGCCGGGGCGCTTATCTTCACCAGCATGGCCTCACTTGGCCTGCCTGGTCTTAACGGATTTGTGGGCGAGTTCATGATCACTCGCAGCGCCTGGAATCCTTTTACCATCCAGATAGCCTTATCCATGCTTGGCCTGTTGATGACCGGCGCCTATATACTGAAAGGCATCGGATATACCTTGCATGGCGAGGTAAATCCCCGCTGGCAAAACTTATCCGATATGAATTTGCGCGAACATCTGGTTATCTGGCCATTGATGATTCTAATGCTGTCGCTTGGCGTATGGCCACAGTGGTTGCTGGCTGTTATTAACGACACGGTGACTAAGATATTTTATTGATTGTTGTCCGGCCAAAGTTATTAAACACCTTAATGGCCTTAGCATGAAAATATTTTGTTTGAAGTAACTTTGGAACTTTAACTATGGAGTTTCCTTTTCTTTCCATTATCGTCTGGTCGCCGATTCTGACGGCCGTCATCATTCTCCTATTGCCAAAGGAGCGCAAAGAAAACGCCCGCATGTTTGCTCTAGCAGCCACAGCTTTGGGATTGTTGCTGGCTGTTTATCTTTACGTGGATTACAACCGCAACTTGCCGGTCCCAGGAACATCGTGGGCCGAGACCTTGCGGTTCGTGGAAGAAGTTCCCTGGGTTCCGAGTATCGGTTTGAATTACATCGTCGGAGTCGACGGCTTGAGCACCACTCTGGTCTTACTGACAGCCGTCGTTGGTCTTGGCGGGGTATTGATTTCCTGGAGCATCGAGGATCGACCACGTGAATTTTTTGCCTTCTTTTTACTCCTTGTCGCCGGAGTTCAGGGTGTATTCGTCGCCGTTGACGGCTTTTTGCTCTTCTTTTTCTATGAATTGGCTGTGCTGCCAATGTATGTGCTCATCGTCATTTGGGGCTGGGAAAAGACTCGCGAATACGCTTCCATGAAATTGACGCTTTACCTGTTGATCGGCAGCTTCTTTTCTTTCATTGCTTTCCTGGTACTTTATTTCTTGTTGCCCGAATATTCCGCAGCGACCAGTCCTACATTCGACTTGAGGATTTGGGCGGAAGCTCAATTTCCAATCGACATCCAGCGTATATGGTTCCTGCCCTTATTCCTGGGTTTCGGTGTCTTAGCTGGTATTTGGCCTCTTCATAATTGGTCGCCTGATGGTCACGTGGCAGCACCAACGGCCGTTTCGATGATTCACGCTGGGGTATTGATGAAATTAGGCGCCTATGCCTCGATGCGCGTTGGTATCCAGATATTACCCGAAGGCACTGTCTATTGGATGCCTTTAATCATTCTATTGACCCTGGTAAACGTCCTTTACGGCTCATGGGTTGCCATGCGCCAAACGGACATGAAATACTTGATCGGATATTCAAGTGTTAGCCATATGGGCCTGGTAACCATGGGTTTTGCCGCCATGAACCTGAATGGCTTCATGGGAGCAGGCATTCAAATGGTAAGCCATGGCATCATGACCGCTCTCTTCTTTTCCGTCGTCGGCATGGTTTACGATCGAGCCCACACGCGTGATATGCTGCAATTAGGCGGAATGATGAAAGTGCTTCCTTGGGCGATGGTGGCTTTCATCGTGGGTGGTCTCGTCTCAATGGGTATGCCTGGATTGTCCGGTTTTATCGCCGAATTTCCCATCTTTATGGGGGTTTGGAACGGCACTTCCATGGACCTTAGTGGTTCAGAGGCCATCTTGAACCCGGCAAATTATTATAATTGGATCGCCATTTTGGCCATTCTTGGCATTATCATCACCGCGGCATATATTTTAAGGGCAATCGGTCGCGTTTTCTTCGGCGAGTACGACGAACACAAATGGCATGATATGCGACCACTCCTCGGAATAGACAAGGTCGCTCTCGTTACTTTTGTCGTCATCTTGATAGCTATTGGCCTGTTTCCATCGATCATCTCGGGCATCGTTAGCTCGGGTGTGGCTCCTGTCGTGGAACGAGTCCAAGAAGCACAACAGATCCAAACCGCCTCTTCCACCGTTTTTGATACTGTCTATATTACTGCAACCAATCTAGTTCACTGGCTGGGAGGTGCATAAGTGAGCTCTCAGATTACGCTTGAAAGCATCCTGGCTCTGGCGCCTGAACTCAGCCTATTGATATTAGCCATCGCCATCCTATTTCTTGACAAGGTCTTCAAACGAGGAAACCAGCGTGGATTAGGCTTAACTACAGCCTGGGGTACTTTGATTATTCTCTTACTCACCATTGGCATTTGGGTATTTCTCGATCAGCCAAATGATGTGCCTGTAACTTATTGGGGGGGCATGATCCGCCAGGATTTGGTGACCCTTGTATTTCGCATCATTTTTCTAATCGCGTTGTTAATCACGGCCTTGATTTCCCTCGACTTTAAAGGGGTTCAACGCGGAGAATACTATGCCCTCCTATTGACGGCTACCATTGGCTTCAGCCTGATGGCAGCCTCGGCCGACTTGATCATGCTCTATGTAGCCCTGGAGACGGCCAGCATTTGTTTGTACATATTAGCTGCCTTCAAAAAGGATGAATACAGGTCTGACGAAGCTGGCATGAAGTATTTTATCTACGGTGCCTTTGCCTCGGCCGTCATGCTTTTTGGTATGAGCTACCTCTATGGTTTAACCCAAGAGACAAATATTTACGTTATCGCCGAAGAAGTAACCCAGTCGGCCCTGGCTAATCCGGCCTTGAGGGGGACTGTTCTAATAGCGGCAGCAATGGTCATCGTCGGCTTTGGTTTTAAGGTCTCAGTCGTACCTTACCATTTCTGGGCTCCTGACGTTTACGAAGGCGCGCCTACACCCGTCACCGGCTTGGTGTCGACGGCATCGAAGGCGGCCGGCTTCGCTGTATTTTTGCGGGTCTTTACCGCTGGCGTTTTTGGCCCGGCCGATTCGTCTAACGCCTGGTGGGCCATGCTCGTCGCCATCTGTATCGTGACCATGACCTTGGGAAACTTACTGGCCATCCGCCAGAGCAATATCAAACGTTTGCTGGCCTATTCTAGCATCGCCCAGGCTGGCTATGCGATGATGGGTTTGGTTACCGCTCTGACAACCTTTGGCCTCAATCCAGACAGCATCGATGGTGCTGGGGCAACGATGTTCTTTCTTGTCTACTATGCCATTACCAATATTGCTGCCTTCGGCATCGTCATCCTGGTCAGCAATATCAGTGGTTCCGACGAAACACAGGACCTGGCTGGTTTAAGCCGCCGCTCACCGTATCTTGCGCTAGCTATGTTATTTGCCTTGCTATCCCTGGGGGGCATTCCACCGACGGCTGGTTTCTTCGGTAAATTCTTCATCTTCAGGGCTGCTGTTGAGGCCGGACTGTGGTGGCTGGCCCTCATCGGCATTATCAATGCCTTTATTGCACTTTACTATTACTTGAGCGTTGCCAAGGTCATATATCTCTACCGATCGGAAGATGAGGAGGTGGCCATTCCTGTCTCTCGGGCTGCTGGCTTGGCGATTGGCCTGACGATATTCGGGATCATATATCTTGGGATCCTGGCCAACTCAGCTTTTGAGCTAACCCGTCAAGCAGCTACGGCATTCTTTGCAGGTTAGTAATATGAGAGACCCTGCAGGTTTTCGAAAACCTACGGGATCTGGACGCCAATTGTCACGATCAAGAGTTGTGATATAATGCACAAACTCTGCTCGACCAAGTGAATTGTGTCTCAGAACAACCAAGATTTTGATCAGGCGGCGAGGACGGCTGGCCTCGTAGGCCAGATTGGTTGTGTGACCGGCTTTGCCAGCATCATCATCATTGGCATCGCCTTCGCAATTGGCCGGTTCCTTGACAGCTTATTAGAAACAAATGGTATATTCACCATCTTGTTTCTCCTTGGTAGTTTTCCCATCACTTTATATGTCATCGTCCGTATCAGCCTTTGGGCGCTTGCCAGAGCGCAGCGGTCCCTGGGCAGCCAATCGGATGCTAACTTGAAAGATATAACCAAGATTGAGGAAGAAACGACGACATGAAAAAGAGATATATCCTTCTGCTCGTCTTCCTGGGTCTCATCGTTTTCGGCACGGTTATCGCCTTCACCAGGCCGGTGTTGCCGGTAATACAATTACCCGGTGAGTGTTTTCCCGGAACCAGAGGACTGCCACTCTTCGGATGCCTCACCAACACGTTTGTCACCACGGTTGTAGCCTGGATCATCGTCTTAGCTATTGCCCTGAGTCTCCGAGCTCGCTCGCGAACGGCCGATGAGGTACCCACAGGTTTCTACAATTTCTTCGAGATGATAGTCGAGAGCGGTTTGAACTTCTCGACAAATCTGGCTGGCTATAAAAAAGCCAAACAATTTTTTCCCCTCTTCCTAACCTTGATCCTATATATTCTGGTGGCCAACTGGATCGAATTGATACCCGGCGTCGATAGCATTGGTTTTTATGAATGGTTACCCCATCTCCGGGCGGAGGAAGCGGCCGTTACGGCAGAACGCCTGGCAGCCGATACTGGGCAGGAACTATCTGAGGAACAGCTTCATGACATAGAACATGAAGCAGAAGAATTGAGTGACGAACTGAATGAAGGAGACTTACGCGTTGATCCCTTCTTGATTAAGTCTCCCGATAATGCCGTACTAGACGACGTCGATTCAGAAGATCCTAGGGCTGGTCGCGATCCGGATAATGCAGATTGGGCCATTGTGGCCTTTTTCCGGGCGCCAGCAACAGATCTGAACTTCACACTGGCCCTGGCTCTGGTAACCATGGTTTATGTTCAAATAATTGGTTTCCAATACTTGGGTATAGGTTATTTGAAGAAGTTCTTCCCCTGGAACGTATCCTTTGATGTCATGGCCACCAATCCCATAAAATCCATCGACTGGGCGGTTGGTATTCTGGAGTTGGTGGGCGAGATTTCCCGAGTGATCTCGTTCTCCTTCCGTCTATTGGGTAACATTTTTGCCGGGCAGATTTTGCTTTTCGTCATTGCCTTTCTGGTGCCGGCGATCAGCGTGGTCTTCTTTGGACTTGAATTTTTCGTCGGCCTGATCCAGGCCGTAGTCTTCGGCTTGCTCGCGCTTATGTTCATGGCTGGGGCATCCGAACATCATGGCGATGACGAGGATCATTAAATGTAAAACGTAGCGAGTAAAACGTAACGATTATACCATCGAACTACACTTTACAATTTACGTCTTACGTGCCTAACATCAAATTTTCAATATAGTACGAATTTACATTAGTTGGAGGATTACAGACTATGGATGAAGCAGCAGCCCTCGCGCTTGTGACCGGTCTAAAAGCTATCGGTGCTGGTTTGGCGATGCTCGGTGCTATCGGTGCTGGAGCAGGTATCGGTATTTTGGTTTCGGGCGCAGTACAAGGTATTGCCCGGAATCCAGATGCCAGTGGCAATATTCAGACAAACATGATCTTAGGTATTGCCTTCGCCGAGGCCGTAGCCATTTACGCCCTGGTAGTAGCTTTGATTATCCTTTTCGTATTGTAAAACGAATAGGCATAAGTGAGGACTAGACTATGGAAGGTTTAGGCATAAACTTAGGCTATCTGATCGTTCAGATTGGCGCGATAATCGTTCTTATCGTACTGATGCGCGGATTTGCCTATAAACCCATCACCCGAATGCTCGAGGAACGCCAAGCTCGCATTGCTAAAGGCTTGGAGGATGCGCGTCAAGCTGCCATTGCGCGGGAAAATGCTGATGTAGAGGCGAAAAAAGTGATAGATGAGGCTCGAGCTGAAGCGGCGCAGATTCGTTCAGACGCGGTAATCCAGGCAGAAGAAACAGCCAGTGGCATCGTTTCCAAGGCGAATGCGGATGCTAAAAGCATTTTGGCCAATGCCAGTGAGGAAGCCTTGGAAGAAAGAAACCGCATCCTGGCCGATCTGCGATCCCAGGTGGCTTCGATCTCAATTGCGGCAGCCAATAAGCTGGTAGGAGAGTCCTTGAACGAAAAACGGCAACACGAGATCATTGCTGATTTCTTCGCCAAGGTCCCGGCCGGAGTAGCCGAGTTAATGGGAGAAACGGCCGAAGTAACCAGCGCATTGCCCTTAACAGAGGCAGAGAAAAATACGGTCAAAAAAACCGTAAACATCAAAGAGGTGACGTTTAAAGTCGACCCAGCGATTCTCGGTGGGCTTGTCATCCGTGTCGGAGACCAAGTTCTCGACGATAGCGTCGCCAGCCAGATGACGGAACTTCGCGAATCTTTGCTGCGTTAAATTGGATACTACAAGAGGGAATTGAGCTGACGGAAGCGGATTCTCGTTGATTTGAGGAGAAGATGGCGGTTGCAGGCCTACGAACATCGCCACTGCCGCCTACAAAAAAGGTCGGGATGAATATACCTGACCTTTTTTGTTTTTTTGAGCATAATTTCATGAAAACAACCAACTTACCCGGTGAATTTATTCCACCAGATTATTTTGGCGGATCAATTGCGAACATTCCAGCCACAATTGCAAGTCTTTTGCAAATTCCCTTTGATGGATTACCGCCCCTTCTAGAGCCGATGTGGTTGCCGATTTCAGACCAGGTTGAACGAATTGTCGTGTTGCTGGTCGATTCATTGGGTTGGGATATGTACCAGCAATCTAAAACCGATATCGGTTGGTTATCTTCTCGCCTCGAGATCGAAGCAAAGATAACATCCGTCTTTCCGTCGACTACAGTGGCAGCTCTCAGCAGCATGTGGACTGGTTACGCGCCTGCCCAACACGGAATGGTTGGGTTGCGTCTATTCTTTCCCCGAGAAGCAACCCTGGCGTCCATGCTACGCTTTTCGCCGACCTTTGCCTCCTTTCCGAACTCTCTGATCGATGCTGGCATTAAGCCTGAAGCGTTTTTACAAGTGCCTGGATTCGCCCAATCTCTAGCGACCTATGGCATAAAAACCCACTCATTTAAGGGCTATGGTATCGCCTATTCAGCCCTCAGCCGCATGCTTGATCGGGGCGTATTCGAAACCCACGGCATTGTCACTGCAGCTGACCTATTCGTTCAGCTTCGAGATTTGCTGGAAGAAACAACCGGCCAATTACTTTATGTAAATGCATACTGGCCCGCCATCGATACGATCTGTCACGCCTATGGCCCGCGCCATCCTTCCGTTGGCGCTGAAATCATGGTTACATTGAATCTGCTCAAGACCGAATTCCTCGACCGTCTAAGCCCAAAGGCCAAGAAGGGAACCGTCCTTTTTATCACCGGCGATCATGGACACGTCGAGGCACCCGTTGACCAGATCATCAATGTCGACGAGGAACCTACTCTCAACGAGATGCTACTCATGCGTCCTGCTGGCGAACCACGTACGCCCTATCTTTACGCCAGACAAGGATGCCAGAAATCGCTTCTGAATTACCTGAAAGAGGAGTATCCAGATAAGCTAATGGCTATGCCTTCGGTCCAGGCATTGACCAGTGGTCTATTGGGTCCCAAACCCCACGCTCCCGACATAGCCCAAAGATTGGGGGATGTGCTGGCAACCATGCGCCAGGGCTACAATCTGTTAACCAGGCAAGAGGTGGAAGTCCCAAAGCTGATGAAGGGGCGGCATGGAGGTATGACGGCCGCCGAAATGGAGGTGCCGTGGTTAGGTATCCACCTGAATTCTTAGCGAGAAGTCCTTTCCCCTCGTTTGCTCCTTTCTTGACAGGCCTCCACTGATTCGATAGCATCCGGACCAATTGATCAGTAAAGAATCAACCTCCTACCTCCCCTACACAAGAAGTCGGCATTTAAGGGAGTAGACGAGGCGATCTGCAACCGGTGGTTTGCTCAATAGAAAACGGAAAATGGATATGAATTCGCCAACCTCTCAACCCGAAAAGAAGACCCTAACCGACCAGTTGAGAGCTCGTTCGGTCGGCATCATCGATCCCATCGTGACTTTTCTTGCCCAAGTGGGGGTATCCCCGGATCTGCTGACGATCCTGGGTATGTTGCTCCACTTCCTTTTTGCCTGGTTGATTGCCTCCGGAGAGTTTTTCTGGGCTGGAATCGCCATTTTTATCTTTGTCCCACTGGATGCCTTGGACGGTGCTCTGGCTAGAAAAATCGGCCGTGAACAAGGAAATTTCGGTGCCTTTTTGGATTCAACTTCGGACCGCATCGCCGAGATCATCCTCGCCGAGATCATCCTCTATGCGGGTTACATTTCGTATTTTTATCAACATGATAACCCGTGGATGGTCTTGGCTACTTATGTGGCCATAACCGGATCGATCATGGTCAGTTACACCCGGTCAAGGGCTGAGGCGTTAGGTATTTCCTGCAAGGTCGGCTTGCTAACACGAGTAGAAAGATACGTGGTGATCGTGGCTACCCTCGTCTTAAGTGTCTTTTTACCAATTCTGGTCCAAGTCGGGATCCTGATCTTAGCTGCCGGCACCTGGTTTACAGTTGGTCAACGCGTCTATCACGTCTG
>Ga0111142_1103_pt1 | contig 12173 bp, 12 predicted proteins | sample DeeMarSeWOR28_12_FD_80398 | JGI IMG/M metagenome (GOLD analysis project Ga0111142, IMG submission 80398) | Anaerolineae bacterium SG8_19 | reverse complement strand
TAATCTCTGGACGGCAATTCGCCCGGCCTCAATCTCCTTGGCCAGTTGGACTTCTTCTTCGGCCGACAATAGCTGCTGTTGGCCCATCTCGCGAAAGTAAAGTCCCACGGAGTCATCAATGGGTACGTTGCTCAGATCAAAGAGTGGCGCAGCGTGCGGCTGGTTATCAAAGTACACGCCATTTTGGCCATCACTTATATCATCAACACCAACAATATCTTCTTCGCTTTCGTAAATCGATATTCTGGCAGCTTGAATTTCCTCCAGGATCGTTTCTAACAAAGGCAGGTTATCCTCGACCTCTGGAATCGCTTCTAATATTTGATCGTAAGTAATGTATCCCCTGTCAGTTGCTTCTTCCAACAGGGTGTTGACGATCTCCAATTCGTCAAATGGACCCGTAATACTACTCATCATATACAGATTAAATTCTCTCCCATCATGTTTTTACGGGTATTTCTTCCCTTTCTACCCTTTTTAATTTGTGCTTAAAAGTACAAACCAATCGTGCAGTCTAGCATAGTTAAGAACTAAAAGTCAAGAGGTAGCGCCAGATTGGTTCGATTCATCTACCCTATTTATCGGTCCTTAATAAAATCTAAATCCACAATATACTATTATTTTAAACGCATATTATCAGGAATGACATTAACATTTCCTATTAATTGCCTTAAGTATCTCTCTTCTGCTGATATTCATGGCACTTTGGGATCTCTCATGGGGCTTGTCCGTGAAACGTGACGCATCAAACGTAATTCTTGTCATGTTTCATGTTTCACGCCTCACTTCGATGGCGTCCGTTCGATACTAAATCTACGAGCGCATTTTCTTTTGACAGCTTGCAGTCATAGATTATAATTTATGAGTAATTGCCCTGGTGGCGGAATTGGCATACGCGGTAGGTTGAGGGCCTATGCCCTTTGGGCGTGGAGGTTCGAGTCCTCTCCAGGGCACACAAAACGCCAAGAGAATGCCTAATCTCTTGGCGTTGTCTTTTAAATGGAAGAGACTTTAAAGCGGGGATCTTCTCTTAGAATGAGACTCAGGCCATCAGTTAAATTAACCTGAGGGCGAAAGCCAAGCAAATCTACAGCTCTTGATATATTGGCAACCAGCCGCTTTACCCCGCCTGATTTTTCCCGATTCCACACACGTAGAGCAACCCGATTAGTGCAAATTTCAAGTTGTTCGACCAGCTCATTAACTGTCGTCTCTTGGCCGCTACCCACGTTCAAAACCAGCCGGTTTACTTCCTTGGCTGTAGCCGCTTTGACAAGCGCCTCGACGACATCCGATACATAGACGAAATCTCGACTTTGTTGTCCAGTGCCAAAGATAACAATCGATCCACCAGTCAATATCGCTTTTATAAAGCGGGGGATTACGGGTGCGTGGGAAACAGGAAGGCTCTGGCCCGGTCCATAGGCATTAAAAATGCGCAGAGCAACTGTCTCGATGCCCCATAGTTCGCCGATGGTGTGAACGTATTGCTCGGCGGCCCATTTGCTAACAGCATATGGCGAATCTGGCCGGACAGGGTCTAACTCTCGAACCGGTTGTTTCCTATGTTCACCATAGATGGCCCCTGAAGACGCCAGGACCACACGCCGGATACCAGTATCGCGCATTGCCTCCATCAAACTGACGGTCCCACCGACGTTAACGGTATTGTAATCTCGGGGATATAAGATGGATTGAGCCACCGATACTTGAGCAGCCAGATGATAAACGCAATCCACATCTTGAAGCATGGACCACAAGAGCGGTATATTATTAACATCTCCTCGAGTAAAATGGACACTTTGGTGCAAGGCATTACGATCACCTCGGCTGAGATCATCCACCACCCGGACTTCGTGACCATCTCTGGCCAATCGGTTGGCCAGAGCCGATCCCAGAAAACCAGCCCCACCGGTTATTAAGAATCGCATAATGCCTCGTTAAGTTTTTTTATTATGAGGATATTATAATTATGTACAACGATACTGGAGTGATGCATTGGCGAATAAGCGATTTTACCATAGTAATTGATGGGATTCAGAAATCAAACCACGAATGCAGCGAGCGAAGCTAGGCTTTTATGTTCTGGAAACGTCTGTTAACCACCTTAAAACTGCTGGCGATCACCCTGATCCTCATAATACTGGCTGCACCTGAATGGCCGGAATTCCAGGATGAGCGTTATAAGATTGACATAATCTTGGGCCAGCGTTATTTTGACTTTTTAATTTGGGAAGGAAACGCCCTGGCGGCTAAAGGGGAGGCTTCTCTGGCAAGCGGACAATCCTATCTGGGCGAGAACACGCGAAAGGATCTGGTTCTGGAGTATCTCAATTTGGTTGGCCAGGTACGTCACCTGGAGTCGCAGGTCAATGCTATCTACTCCGATCCAGAAGTAGATATACCAGCAGAAGCTGCCCGCGAGCTGCTAAATGAAATCTCCCAGCTTCGGTCTAAGATGGACGAACTTCAACCAGTAGCCGAATCGATCCTACAGGAACAAGTAGCAATCGTAATCGCAGAAGAGGGGTTTGAATTGCTCGGCCGTGTAATACCACCAGTTCAGATGCATATGACACCTCTTCCCAACATACTAATCGTTTCACCTCGTGAGGAGATTCGGCAGATTCATAATATTCCCCTAGAAAATGGCTTATCTGTGCCAACGCGGGAATTAATTGAGTCTGAAGTTTATGAAACTGTCGACCGTTCTGCTCTGGTCGTACCAATAGGCGGGCTTGGTTTTTACCCGGCCATGATAGTCGAGACTGGCGACGTTAACTATTTAGTGAACACTATCGCCCACGAGTGGGCCCACCATTGGTTAACGCTTCATCCATTAGGTATCAGCTATGCTGCTAGTCCGGCCTTGCGAACGATGAATGAGACAGTGGCATCGATATTCGGCGACGAAGTGGGTGAACGGGTGATCCAACGCTTCTACCCTGAATTTATTCCTCCACCCGAAGAGCCGCAAGAGGAGTCACCATCATCCGATCCTAATGAACCACCATCTTTCGACTTCAGGCCCGAGATGGCCTTGACGCGAAATCGAGTTGACGAACTCTTAGCCGAGGGAAAGGTTGAAGAAGCAGAAGCTTATATGGAAGAACGCCGGCAATTTTTCTGGGATAATGGATACCGGATCCGCAAGTTAAACCAGGCCTATTTTGCCTTTTACGGGGCCTATGCCGATACGCCAGGCGAGGGTGGAGACGATCCGATTGGCCCAGCTATCCTGACCGTTCGAGATTCGAGCTCGAGCTTGCGACAGTTTATGGACCGGATGGCGTCGATCACGTCTCTCGAGGATCTTCAAAAGGAAGCAGGACCGCTTACAGGCCTAACAGCCAACTGACCTATCGACCTCCAAACCATCTTTTACCAATGCGATTTTAGGAATCCTGTGCTTGGGGAGGCGGCATTTCGTCGACGACTTCTCTCAGAAGGACAGCCGTACGACTGGCAATGGACCAATACTCGTCGTTTTCGTTGGATAAGGAAAGATAAGCCTCTAGATCGGCCAACGCCTCGGCATATTGGCCCCGTTCTTGAGCGATCATCGCCCGATTTAGAAGGGCAGGTCCATAATCCGGATCTTCATCTAAGAGTGCGTCGAAATCGGCCAACGCCTCGTCGAGACGTCCCATTTCACGATATAAAATGATGCCTCGATCGAGGCGTGCCTGTCGAAAAGAGGGGTCTAACTGGTATGCTTGAGTGAAACGTCGAATGGCATAATTGTGCTCGCGTTGAAAGCTGCTCCGGTTACCAAAATTGCGGTGCAGGCTGCCCCACATATAATAAACGCGTGCAACTACAAAACGCCACATGACAGATGGAGATCAAGCCTCAGCCAAAAGTGAAAGCAAAGGCATCTCAGGCCAACCAATTCATCATTCACGCTCGCTGAGCCACTTTTCACATTGCATCGCGGCCGCACAGCCCTGGCCAACAGATGTGGCTATCTGTCGATACATCGAGTCTTGAATTTCCCCGGCAGCGAAAACGCCATCTACACTGGTACGCATTCTCTCGTCGGCGATGACATAGCCATGTTCATCCATGGCTAATTGGCCTTCCAAGAACTTACTATTGGGATAGTGTCCAATATAAATAAATACACCATCCGTTTTAAGCCGTTTCGATTCCTGGGTCTTGACGTTGGTCACATCTATCTCAGTGACCATGCCATTTCCCTTAATCTCGTCTACGACAGTATCCCAGATGAACTCGATCTTCTCGTTGGAAAAGGCCCGTTTCGTTAATGCCGGGCCGGCTCGGAGCTCATCACGCCGGTGTATTACCCGGACCTTTTCGGCAAATTTGGTCAGGAAAAGACCTTCTTCCAAGGCACTGTCACCGCCGCCAACGACGACGACATCTTTACCCCGAAAGAAAAAGCCATCGCAAGTCGCGCAAAAGCTGACACCCCGGCCGATTAATTCATCTTCCCCAGGTATACCCAGGCGACGAGGCGACGCCCCGGCCGTGACAATAACTGATTCTGCCTCATACTCTTTTCCGTTGGTTTTGATGTAGAAGGGTGACCCCTTCGAGAAATCTACCTCCACCACTTCATCATATTCGTAACGGCTACCGAATCGCTCAGCTTGACGGTACATTTTATCGACTAATTCAGGACCGGTGAGGTCTGGATCGGGAAATCCAGGATAGTTTTCTACTTCAGCCGTAATCGAGATCTGACCACCAAGTTGGTTGCCAACAATTACCAGGGGATTGAGTTGGGCTCGGGCTGTATATAGGGCGGCCGTCAAGCCCGCCGGACCAGAACCAATAATGACGACACGTTCTTTTTCCATTGATCGTTCTCTCTATACGCTTAATGTTCAATATCTAGAATATTATCTTACCAATAAATGCCAAACAATAAAGAAAGCATAAGTAACAGCTTGGGTAACATCCGTAAGCGTAACAACACAACGGGCTCCACCTGGGATATGGACCGATAAAGAGGTTCCGTCTGGCGTTAATCTGTCAGGGCAACTTTTGGCGCTCTTTGGGCAAGTAACAGCGAAAAATGCTTCCTTTCCCAAGTTCACTTTCGACCTCTATCCGGCCACCGTGCTCTTTTAGAATCCTGGCCGAAATGGACAAGCCTAGGCCGGTCCCGGCAGTGAAACCTTCTTTATCCGGAATTCGATAGAATCGTTCGAAAAGGTGGTCTTGATACTCTTCTGGGATGCCTGGACCTGTATCGGCCACAGCAATCATCACCTCGCTGTTGTGATCCTTGACTTCGATGCTAACCCGGCCCTGCTCTACATTATATTTGATGGCATTATTGGTTAGATTCAATAAGACTTGTTTCAAGCGGTCATAATCACCGTCAATGATGGGAACCGAATGAGCTACTCTAAAATAAATCGTGATGCCATAAGCGGCCGCTTGTGGATCTTGTAAACGTACGACATCCCGTACAAGTTCAGAAAGATCCACCGGCTCAAATTTTATTCGAACTCTTCCAGATTCTAGACGCGCCAGGTCTAGAAAGTCTTGAGCCATCTTGGATAAGCGTAAGGTTTCACGTTGGATCATGTTGATGAGTTCTTTTTGATTATCGTCCAATATCTCACGAGAAAGCAATTCGCTCGCCGCGGTCAGAGCCATCAAGGGGGTCTTAAACTCATGCATAAATTCAGATATTAGATCGGTTTGTTGGAAAAGCCTTGCATTCTCAATGGCTACGGCTGCCTGCGAAGCCAGCGCTTGGAGTAGGGCGGTATCCTGCTGGCTGTAAGTGGCTTTGCCATGTTTATTAATAACTTCGAGTGCGCCGATAACGCGCCCTTTGGTCACCATTGGCACGCCCAACATATTCCGGGTGATGTATTGTCCCGCACTCTCAATGTCAACGTAATCTCGGCCGTCCTTGATAACGTCGTCGAGGATCAACGGTTGCCCTTCATGCACGATCCAACCAGCCATGCTTCCATCCAAGGGGACGACGTTATCTTCAACCAACATCGCACCGCTGGTAGCCGCAATATGCAATTTTCCAGTCAATGGATCTAGCAGCAATATAGAAGCATATTCGGTTTTCGTTAGATTGGTAGCCGTATCAATAACCATATCTAACAATTGTTTGAGATCAAGAGTTGAACTCAGTATCGTACTTATTTCAACCAATAATTTAAGCCGCTCCTGGCTAATTACTTCCAGTTGCCGGCGTAATTCCCCTGTGTTTGGTTTATCACTTCTTTGAATCATAGGTTGTTCAAGCTCGCTACAATCCTGGGCAGGATATCGACGACATCACCATGAATCACGACATCGGCCAGATCATCGATATAAGTCGATGAAAAATTAACGATGACTAGCCGGGCACCAGATTCAATAGCTAGCGTTGGTAGATCTCCGGCCGGCGCCATTTCCAAAGATGAGCCTACGACGATCATCATATCGCAAATCCGCGCCTGATTTTTAGCTTGGTTCATCACACTAACCGGTAGCTGCTCTCCGATTAGGATCACATTCGGTTTCAACACGCCACCGCACCCTCGGCAATGGGGGATATCGCCCGTGTCGACGAATTGATACCAGGCGGGTTTTGCCGGGTAAATTGTATAGCAGCGCATACAAGTTGCTTCTCGCAAGTGCCCGTGTACTTCGAAAACTGTTTTAGATCCCGCCCGGCTATGCAACATATCTACATTTTGGGTGATGATCGCCTTCAGAAATCCCTGGTCTTCCAATTGAGCCAGAGCCAGATGGGCAGGATTAGGCTCAGCCTCCAATACAAGTTTAGCAATAGGATGAATCCAATCGTAGAAATCCTGCGGTTGCCGTTTGAAGGAGGCGATAGAAGCGACTTCGAAAGGGTTGGCATTATTCCAAAGGCCCGATTTTGGACTTCGGAAGTCTGGAATCCCAGATGGCGTACTTATACCAGCGCCGGTTAAAGCAATGGCGTGTCTCGACTCGGTTAATATCTCTAACGTGCGCTGGATTTTCTCTTCAACCTTCATCATCAGGTTATTTAAAGGTTACAAATGGTCAGCTCATACGAGAGGCCATGGGTAGTGCCGGCCCGATCCAGGATAAGGAAAGATCCCCTTCTCTATAAGACGCTGCAACCGATAGCCGAGAGCATCCAATTCTCGTGGATCAAGCAACTGACTCAACTCTGCATAAACTGGATCCTTACCATTGCAGAGCCACGATTGAAAAGTAACCAAGTTGGCCTTCATGTGATCAGGTATCGGCTCACCGGCAAACTCCCAAATCACACTTCGCAATTTGTAATCTGCGTGAAAACAGACGCCATGATCGATAGCCCACAGCCGGTCATCAATCCCTAATAATACATGGCCGCTCTTGCGATCTGCATTATTTATAAGCGCATCAAAGAGAGCAATGATCTGAAGTTGATCAACGCTACGCCCTTGAAGGGTTAAATAGTGCTCTTGCGGATCATGCTCGACATAATATTGCAAAGAACCCCAGCCATGCGGGCCATCACGCAATATCGTCGGTGGCACCACCTGCCAACCAAGAACCTCACTTGTAAGAAATGCCGCCCGCTCTCGGAGACACAAGGTGCCACGAGTGAAATCCCAAAGTGGTCGCTCGCCCTTGCTGGGCTTGTATATCGCGGCTACTTGACCCGAATCATGGGCAATCTGAACCAGGAAGGTGTAGTTAGATCCCCAGGGCACAAGCCCTTCCATTTGCAATTGGCCTTTCTCGAGAATATTTAAGATTGCGGTCTTGGAATTAACGAGCATGGCCATTTCTGTTGGGGCAGAAGTGTCCTTCTGGGTCAATCGGCTGACCGCAATTTCCGCAAATTGGCCTTCCGGCCTTTACCACATCATTGGCGTGCTTGACGAGTGACCGAGCTTGAGCCCTCGTAGCCCAGAAACTGACGGCGTTTGGCTCCTCATCTTCTTCCACCAACTCATACGAGACAACGACAATCCGCTCAATTTCTTCATTATAACCTAGACCCATATTGCCAACCCGGAAAAGGGGTTCAATGGGTTCACGTAGGCGCATGTCTGTCCATATCGGCTCCCTTTCCTCTTCGTTGGGATATTTTTCGCTTAATTCCTCCAACAGAGTCTCCAGGCTGGATGCCAACATCGAAGCCTGCTGTTTCTCAATGATGAGTGAGACAAGATCAGAACCTTTGCTTCCCTGGAGATAAAAAACACGTTGGCCGGGCTCTCCAACTGTACCAATCGTCAAATGTGAAACTGGATTCAATTCGATATGGCGGGTCATCGTCGTGCCTTTTCCTTTTCCCGATTCTCGCCCTTATAATTCGTCATTTACTACCCATGTCGTTTATAACGATGCCTAATCTTGATTTGCCGGCTCATCTTGGTTGCCGTTCTTCTTTTTCTCAGAATCTTGTTCTTCCTTATCTTTGGATGGAAGACGAATGGGACCGTCGTCATTAATCCGTAATACACGAACAGGACCTGACTCGCTCAGCATCAGGGAGCTTACTGAAGCAGGTGAAACGACGATGCGTTGAAATAAGTCAATGTGCATACCCAGATAATGAGCCAATATCAGCTTGATTACGTCAGCATGTGACACGACGGCGACTAGTTCTTTCTCGTGAAGAAGGTTGAGCCGTTCGATCGCCGTCACAGCCCTTTTTTGAACCTCGGTCAAGGATTCTCCCCCTGGAAAACGGAAACGGCTGGGAAAATGTTGAACTGCATACCATTTACGTTTCTTTTTTGCCAACTTTTTTATCTTCTTTCCCTGCCAATCACCGTAGTGGACTTCCCCAATGTCGTCTAATTCTACAACCTCTAGTCCATGAGGATGAGCCAAGAACGCTGCTGTTTCTATGCACCTTTCCAAGGGGCTGCTGTAAATGGCTTTGAGAGGTAAAGAACTCAAGCGTTCCGATAACTGCTCGGCTTGCGACCTACCCTCTTCATTTAGATGCACCCCAGGCGTCCATCCGGCCAATCTCCGTTTATTAACCCAATCATTCTGGCCATGGCGAATCAACAAGATATAGGCCATAAACGGATGATAACACAATCACAAAGAAAGCTGAAAGGCTTACCTGAGGTTTATGGCGGGATAACTGCAGGTATCGTGGGGGTTACAATGGGCGTTTCTTCCTCGATAATAGCATCGGGCGCCTCACCCGTGGCATCTGTTTCTTCGACCGGCGCGTAGGAGTCAACTTCAAAGTAGGCGGCCATCACTTCCCTGGCTACCGGAGCAGCCCATTGGGAACCTTCTCCCGCGTTAAAAATGAAAACGGCAACAACGATCTCGGGATTCTCGAATGGCGCATAGCCTACATACCAGGAGTGAGTTGGAAGGATCTGACCCTCTTTACACCATCTCCGCTTGATGGCGATATTGTCGCAGTATTCGGAGGTACCAGTCTTGCCCGCCGATGATATTCCGAACTCGTCCAACCACTCAACAAAAGATGCCGCGGTACCACCTTCCTGGTTTACCAGACGCATCCCTTCAGCTACAATATCTAACCATTGCCGGTCGACGTTAACCGAATTCAATACTTCAGGCTCAAATGGCTGAACAATGTTACCCTCCGAGTCCGTGATATGATGGATGATGGTTGGTCTATAGAGGAAGCCGCCATTGGCCACGATGGCAGCCATCTGAGCCACTTGTAACGGAGTCGAAGTCACAAAGCCCTGTCCGATGCCCATATTGTAGTCGTCGCCAGTTGACCAGGGTTCGCCATGAGTTTGACGTTTCCAAGCCTGGCTCGGATTATTTCCTGGCGCTTCTAATGGAAGCTCGATTCCCTGAACACGGCCGAATCCGAATTGATCGGCATACTCATGAAGTCGATCGACGCCCAGGCCATCGACAACCTCTCCATCCTGGTCGTACCCCCCACTGATCTTATAAAAATAAACGTCACAAGAGTTGGAAATGCCACTGATCATATTCATACGCTCATGACCTTCCCGGAACCAGCAGACAAAGGTCTGGGCCCGGCCGGGATCGTTGGGCGCAAAACGGTTTGGGATCGTTATTTCACCTGGATCGAACAGCACACGACTGGGCGATACGACGCCTTCTTGTAAAGCCCCGGAGGCTGGCACCAACTTAAATGTCGAACCAGGGGGATATTGTCCACTAATGGCATGGTGGGGTGTAATCATTGCGAGCTAAGCCCAGATAATAATCTACGGGCACTTCAGTAGAAAAGCGATTATTGTCGAAGGTGGGGATATTGACCATAGTCAGGATCTCACCCGTATTGGGGTTCATGGCTATGACCACCCCCTGTTCCACCTCCACCGTCCCTGGGGAAAAGGGGTCAGGCGTGGCCCTTCGTCTCTCCATAGCTTCTTGTAATATGTTGAACGCTTTTTCCTGTAAATCCAGGTCCAAAGTCAGGTGCAAATTTTGACCTGGCTCGGATTCAATAGTCGGGCCAATCTGTCGTAGTTCCCGGCCGGTCCAATCTTGTTCGATTTGACGCTCACCTTTTCGGCCGGCTAATTCAATCTCCATTGACGACTCAAGACCCGCCCAACCCACTCGATCATCTCGTTGGTAGCCTAAATCAAGCCAATTTTCGTTTGGAATGGGACCCATATATCCGATAAGGTGGGAAGTCAGCTCGCCACTCGGATAGCGCCGGATCGGCTCTTCGATCACCCGAACACCTGGTAAAAAAACGCTTTCCTGTTCTATCTGATAGGCTAGCGTGATAGGAACACCGGTTTTGATCGGAGCCGGTAAATATGGGGCGAAGCTAAATCGCTCCTCAATAGCTTCGATGCTGTCAGGTAAGGAGGGCAAAATACCGGTGGCATCCAATGTCTCTTCGACTGGGGCATCATAAAGCTCAGCTAACCGGCTGTAGGTGCTAACCAAGGCCGGATCAGCCGCAGCCAGCAAATCTTGTTGTTGAATCGTGTTCGTGACCGGAACACCAGTCAAGATCGAAAGTCGTTCGAAGACAGCCTGGCGTTCGGCCGGGTCGTCAGGCAAAAAGGCAGGGGTGATGGTAACGTTTAAACTGGGTTCATTGACGGCTAAAGGGAGGCCATTTCGATCAAAGATGACACCGCGTGGTGAATCGATCAGAATCCGGGCCAACTGGTTTTCTTCAGCCAGTGTTTGTAGTTCCTGGCCTCTTGTCTGCTGAAGCCAATAAACCCGGGTTAGTAACAGAAGGAGTACAACAATGATGGTACCACGCAGCAATAATAACCGGCCGCGTATGCCAGTGTCTTCTTCCTGCGTTTCAATATCCTCTACTCTTTCCCAACCTATTCTCGACATAACAAAGGAACATCTCGCGATCAAAGAACGTGGCTAAATTATGCCCCATTCTGGTACCGAACTCATCAACCCTTATTCTTCTCTCATATCTGCTGATTTATCTATATTTCAACTCGCTTTGGACTAAACAGACGCTCCAGGTTGTAATATCCCCAGTAAATCGGGAGTATTAACAAGCCATGTATCAAAGCAGTGGTCAAGATATAAGTCAGAATTGGTCCTACAGGTGAATATCCACTGGCAATATCGCCTAAAAGGTCAGGTATCCTCGTATTATTAGCTATATTGGATATATCGAGAAATTCATATAAACAAACCAGAAAACAAGGGTAGCTATCACGCCGAGCACAACCGGCATCAGAATTCGACTCTCGGGAAAGTGACGCTGAATGAATACGACTAAAGCGACGGAAGCCATTAAAGCCAAGGTGGTCACTCCAAGTGGGCTGGCAGAAAAAAGATCCACGATGATACCGGCAATTAAAGCCCATATCAGACCTCAGACCCTGTCGTAGACCATTCAATAGTGTCCAGGCGATGGTTGCCACAAACCACAACTGGGGCACAATGCCAAAGATAGGAAAACGAGGCAACAGTGTGGACTGAAGTATAGCCAGAATGGCCATTAGGGGGATGGCTAAGTAGAAGCTCAGACTCATGGAGCAGGTAAGAGATCTTCAGGAATGGTGTCGAAAATAGTGGTATCGATCGTTCTGAAGTCGGTGATGACAAATACCATTTCCAACGAATCGAAATCAACAGCCGGTTGGATGACGGCTCTTTGAAATAAATCTGCTTCACGACGTTCTACGTCGGTCACTCGGCCGATGGCTATGTCTTCCGGGAATCGCCCACCTAATCCTGATGTATATACGACCTCGCCGATATTAATCTGTGCTTCCAGA
>Ga0111142_1088_pt1 | contig 12188 bp, 9 predicted proteins | sample DeeMarSeWOR28_12_FD_80398 | JGI IMG/M metagenome (GOLD analysis project Ga0111142, IMG submission 80398) | Anaerolineae bacterium SG8_19 | reverse complement strand
ATTATTGTCTTACATCGAAACTAGCCATAGTATCTTGGCCAATATCACGGGTTTCTCTCTAGCCATCGCCGCCTGGCTGGCAACACCAGGCCAACCAACAACAAGACAGCCGGCAGCACGGCGAGTCCGCAAACTGTCCCGCCGCCGGAGCCAGGGATCGTGGGTGTGGGCGCGATGGGCTGAACTGCCTCGGCTGTGGGTGTGGGTGCGATGGGTTGAACGGCCTCAGGTGGGAAAGTGGGCGTGGGTGGGATCGGCGTGGGTGGTATCTCAGTTGGAATTTCTGTGGGCAACGTTGGTGGTTGGACCACGGGCAAATTCTGGATGTTCCCGGCCGTAACCATCGACGACGAAACCCAGCCCTGATTGTTTTCGGCACCTTGCCAGACGATGCCATACCATTGGCCGTCGGCCGTCATTGCATTGGCCTCGGCCGTCTGTCCCAAGGCCAATACAGCGATCTGCTGAAACCCATCGCCGGGCCCGGCGCGTACAGGCGTATCCACCAGAGCGGTGACCCTAGGTATGGCTGCCTCGGCTGTAAGGGCAGCTGATGTTGTATCCTCCCTGACAACCAGAATGAAGAAAGCACCGACGATACATATAAGGGCCAGCACGACCAGGCCTCCCGCGGCAAACATGAGCCAGTTTCGGTTCTGGCTTATTGTGGGTTCCGGGGCCGGGTAAACTACCGTTTCCGGTGGAGTAGAAGGCGCTGGTTTTTTCGCTGTGGTTACCGGCGGAGCAACAGGTTTGGGCTTTCCGAGAGAGCCTGATAAAACGCGCCAGCCGTCTGGAATCGTTGCTCCGGATATTGGGCCATGGCCTTTAAGATGACCTTTTCCAGGCTTTCAGGTAGTTCCGGCCTTTTCAACCTGGGGCTAGGAAGCGATCCAATGGGCGGCTCTTCCCCGATGAGGATCTCGTACAAGATGGCGCCCACGGCATAGATATCAGCCCGGCCGTCAAAAGCGCCGCCTTGCGCTTGCTCCGGGCTCATATTTGTACCAAACGTTGCCAGAAGCCGAAATCGGCCAGCAGCGGCCGGTCTCCCCTGCTGATCAAGATGTTGGGGGGTTTGAGGTTTCCGTGGACGATCTCACGCTCATGAACGTAATCCAGCGCCCTGGTCACCGGTCCAAATAGTTGCAGGATGTTCTGAGGAGTATTGTAAAATTGTATTCGATTACTCAGAGGGCCGCCCTCGACAAAACGACTGGCGATGTAGTAAACCCCTTCCTGTTCGCCATGGTCGTAGACAGGCAAAACGTTGGGATGATCGAGTTGGGCCATGATTTCCCCGGCCTTCAGAAATTCGTCGACGGCCGGTTGGCTCCGGGCGGCCGAGGGGGACAGGATCTTGACCGCCACATAGCGGTTCATCTCGGGATGAAAGCCTTTGTAGACAACAGAGCTGTCCCCTCGAGCCAGGAACTCGATGAGTTGGTATTTGCCAATCGTTTTTCCAAGCATGTTTGCCATGGTTAGTTCCTTTTTACTTTATCTTGTTGCGCCTGCCAGGCGTGTGCCCGAGCCAATCCCTGTTCTAACGCGGCCACCTAGCGGGCCTGAGCCAGGAAGATATTTTCCTCACCAATCAGATCAAGTAATTCCGTCCTATCCAACTGCTTCACCGCCTACTGGTCTAGACCTTCTAATATCGGCAGATTACTACCTTCCTGGAGCAATCGAGTTTGCCGTTTCCTCCATTGGCTTTCCAATCGCTTCTTCAATTGGCCAGCCGTACAAGGATTCGACCGCTTTATTCTAACTCAGGATGTTGAAATCCGAGTCCATTGTGATGACTACAACTGAGACACTCTCTAATAGCTGAGTTTGGTTTTTAGACTTACAGTTTCGTCTGCAGCGGCCGTTCAGTTACAAAAGTGTCATAGACCAAAATTGTACAACCCGATTCTTTTAACGGGTAATCATTGCCTAGTTCTCCGGTTGTTCAAGGTAAGTGTGGATAACGGACAGCAAATTGCCATTGTTTGGTTGTCAATCTGATTCCATTAACATGGCTAATTTTCATGGGAAGTTCCAGAGGTCGCTCGGTAGATGTTAAATAATGTTTGTCCTAATTCCCAGACCAGGGCATCGAAAAAGTGGGCGCGATTGGACTCGAACCCCAAGCTAAACACAGATCAGCCCCTTACTCGGATGTGAACCCTAAGAACAGAGATAGTGTCCGTAATGTCATTCTACTCGAGTTAGAATCCTTTAACAATTAGCGTTTATTGAAGGAAATGTAGGGGGCTGATCTCCAACGTTATTGTAATTGAGCCTCTCGGGGCCAGATTTGGAAATCTTCTCGATATTCTACAGGCAGCCAGGCTCATGTCAATCCACGCACAACTAGGAGAAAATAACAGATCATCCGTGAGCCGGCTTCCCCGCTTCGCTTTCTATCTCTGCAACTACGAGGGGCCGCATCAGAGCCTCGGCCATTACGTGCCTCCTGATGTTCAATTTGCTGATAAGGTGCCTATCCTGTGACCCGTCGATCCACCTTATTTCTGCCGATCCGTCTTTTGACAACTGGGGTGACCTTACTCTCGAATTGTATTCATGCCCATGCATGAGATATAAAGCTTTTGTTAATTTTCGTTATGAATGCCGTATAATGTGACGAATATAGTCATTTTTGATTGACATTGTAACGATATACGTTAAAATGAATATGTGCTAAACGAAACCGATCGCAAGATTATCTCTTACTTACAGTATGATGGTCGCATGCCATATACGGCAATTGCAGCAAAGTTGGATATTACTGAGTCGACTGTCCGGCGCAGGGTCAAACAATTAGCCGAGAGTGGCAAGTTGCAAATTGTCGCGATTGTTAAGCCAAAGGACCTTGGTTTAGATGAGGCCGCCATGATTGGTATTTCGGTAAAGACAAACCGAATCGCTGAAGTAGCTGACGAAATTGCCCAACTACCTGAAGTAACCTATCTGTTTCAAGCGGCCGGCGAATTTGATCTGTTTGCTGAAGTTTATTGCAGAGATCGCGAGCATTTTGTCTCTTTTCTAAATGAGAAACTGCAGCAAATCCCAGATATCGAGCGCACCCAAACTATTTTCATACTCAAGATGCACAAATTGTCGTATCGCTGGGGTCAATCAAACCCATCAAGAGCAGATCACCACCCTTCTGCTTCGATGGAGTAGAAAAGCGGGCGTCAAAAGCCAGTATCGAACGCCTAAAAGTAATCTAAGCCTGAATTGAATAACATTATTGGAACTATTCATCCGTCCCAAAATGATCTTTTACAATTAAATAATTGACCTGCCCCGCATAAGGGCGTCGGGGTACCACCAAGCTGCTGAGTCATTTTATACCCATACAATTAGGCCTCAATTTGCTGCCGGCAATAACTTTATCAAGGTCATCTCAATAATTTTTTTATTCATCCTCACCGGCCTTGTGTCCATTCTGTTAATCCCACCTGAATCATGGTGGACGCATCAACTCGCCATGCGATCAGACCAATAATTGGACAATATGCGGCCATTTCTTGGGTTAGGGCACTTTGTGCAAGCCCATGTCTTCCCAAGACCCTAAACTTATCTATAGACGAGGAGCAAAGATGGTGCAGAGTAATCACAGGCAAGAAATCGCGGGGCTTGTCCATGATAAATCAGTAGAAATCTTGCGAGAGGTCGGATTTTGTGCACCAGAGGCTGGGATTCTTGCCACCCTTGATTCCGCTGGGTTTCCAGTCGATCACGAAGCCCAGATGGTTCGAATCACGCCCGATTTGTTAGATACTGCCCTCAAGACCCTTCCCAGGGACGTCAAACTCTACGATCGAAATGGGGAGATACCTGCTCGCTTTGAGGTGGATGCCTGCTTTATGGGTGCCGGCACTCCCGTGAAAGTTTTCGATCTCCACACTGGAGTCCAACGCTCTGCCACACGCTTGGATGTCCGCCAACTAGTCGCCATCCAGGATGCCCTCACTCAGGTAGATATTGTTCGTCCCACCGTGACCGCCACCGACCAGGGTGATTTCTCAGATCTCGTGGAGATCGCCGAACTATTACGCAACACTACAAAACCCGTCGTGCACCGCACGCTCATTCCAGAGCATGTAGACGCTGCCACCGAGATGCTTTTTACGCTTGCTGGCGGTGTGGCAGCATTCCGCTCACGTCCCTTCTTCGCGACACTTTACTGCCCAATCAGTCCCGGGTATTTCACACCCGAAAACATCCAATGTATGTTGCGCTGGGCTGAATCTGGTGTCCCCATCACCCTGCTCAGTATGGCAATGGGTGGCGCTTCAGCCCCTGCAACCCTGTTGGGGGAACTAATTGTCATCAATACCGATATTTTGGCCTGGATTGTGGCCCTGCAAATCCTTTTCCCCGGCACGCCGCTGCTCTATGGTAGTGTTTCGGCCGTGCTAGATATGCGGACCGGTTTGTTGCCTCTAGGTGCACCCGAGCGCGGCATGATCAATAGCGGTGCCGCAATCATGGGGAATTATTATGGAATCCCTTCGATGTGTGGCGGCCTATCATCTGACGCCAAACAGTTAGATGCCCAGGCTGGCTTCGAGAAAGTCACCACCGCCATTCCCCTCATGCAGGAGAAAGCTACTATCATTTATGGAGTAGGCGCTACTGATGCTGGATCGACTATATCCTACACCCAGATGATCTTTGATGATGAAATCATCGCCGGCCTCCGCCGAATGTGGCAAGGGATCACACTCCACGACCCAACTGAGGAAGTAGAACTCATTAAATCGCTAACGCCGCGCGGCAACTTCCTAACAGCTCGCCATACAGTTCGCCACTATCGCCAACACTGGTATCCCAAAATCATTAGCCGGGACACCTATTCCACATGGCTAGAGAAAGGTGAAACGATTGAAGCTATTTGCCGACGAAAAGCACAGGAAATCATCGCCAACCATCAACCATCTCCTCTCCCAACAGCAATAGAATCTGAATTGGAGATAATCATGCGTCATCACCTGCCGGAGTTCCGATTTGAATCATAGCGCGTTTTTCTCTCGCTTCTCATGGAAGCATGAACCAAACCTTCCAAAACATATGGCTTTAGGCATCTATACCAAGTTATCAAGCAAACAGAATTGCTTTTAACGCCCATTACAAAAATAAGGAGAACGGTATGTCAGAAGAATTATTCACAAAGCTAGCCCAGACCGTAATCGATGGTGAACCAGAAGATGCCGAAGCGCTGGCTAAGGAAGCTCTCGAACAGGGCCTCGACCCATTAGAGTGTATTAATAAAGGGTTGATGGTTGGCATTCACAAAGTCGGCGAGTTGTTCTCCTGTGGAGATTTCTACTTGCCCGAGTTAATTATCGGTGCTGACGTCATGAAGCGAGCCCTGGATGTGCTCGAGCCAGCCTTGCTGGGTGATCAAAAGCGCGAAGTAGTGGGTAAGGTCGTCATTGGTACGGTCAAAGGCGATTTGCACGAGATCGGCAAAACGCTGGTAGCAACAATGCTAACCGCCAACGGTTTCCAGGTGATCGATATTGGCGTTGATAAAAGCGCTGAAGAATTCATTGCCGCCATTCGCGAAGCAGATGCAGACATCGTGGGTGCTTCTGCTCTACTAACAACCACAATGCTGCAGCAGAAAATATTGGTTGAAGCCATCTCTGAAGTGGGACTTCGGGATAAAGTGAAAATTATGTTGGGTGGTGCACCGGTCACCGATAGTTTCGCCAAAGAAGTAGGGGCAGATGGTTTTGCCGAAGATGCGATTTCAGCTGTCGATCTGGCGTTCAGGCTGATTGATGCTCCTGCATAAGATTGGATTAGTTGTTTTGTATTGCGATAATCGAAAGGTTTTCGCGAGGGAGGAAAAGATGTTAGTTAAAAAAGTTCCAACTATCTTATATTGGGTGATAATCGTTGTCCTGATTTTGAGCGCTCTGGCTGGATGCAGTCAACAGGAGAGCGCCCCTGTAGAAGAACCTGTAGAGCCGACACCAGAGGAGAGCGCTCCCGTAGAAGAACCTACAGAGCCAGCACCAGAGGAAGAGCAACCAACAACCGCCGTGATTATCATTCCCCAAGACCCTCTTGGTTTCAACGGTCTAGTTGCTGATACTGGTTATGAAGCCATGGTCGGTGAATTAGCCTTGCTGGCTGTATCCGAAATCGATCCCAGCGGAAATGTTTATCCTGAACTGGCTGAGGAAATCCCAACCCTTGAGAATGGCGGCGTTGTCTTCGATGAAGAAAATTGGACCATGGATGTCACCTGGGAACTGCGTCAAGATGTGTTTTGGGCTGACGGAGAACAGGTCACAGTCGATGATGTGATTTTCACCTGGGACGCCATCACTGATCCCGAGATGGGCATCTGGGTTGATGGTGTTGATTACACCGATAGTATTGAGAAGGTCGATGATTTCACCTTTATCGTTCACTACAATACCGTCTACACCGCATACCAGACCCAATTCGGAGGCGAAAATTTTAACGTTTACCCAGAGCATTATTGCGATGCCTCCCAGGGCTTCACCGCTTGGGATTGCAACCGCGAACCGCTCAGTAATGGTCCATATATTCTTGAAGAATGGGTAACCGGCGATCATCTTTCCTTCCGGCGCAACGAGAATTATTTTGAAGAAGGTAAGCCTTCCATCGATCAAGTCGTTGTGAGGATCGTTCCGGAGCAGGCAGTTCGCAAGACAATGATGCTTGAAGGGGATGCGGACATGAATATGTGGTTAGGAGAAAGTGAAGCGGCCGATCTCTCTGGGTCAGACAATGTCTATGTCAGCTTCTCACCCTCCGAACGCTGGGTCTTCCGCCTCATCCCCAACCTGGTACAGCGTGGTACAGTTGATCCTGCTGGTCTTCCTCATCCAGTTCTAGGTGATGTGCGCGTTCGGCAAGCCATTCGCATGGCGGTCGATGTCGACAAAATCACTGGCTCCGTTTTCCTGGGCTATCCTAAACCCGTGTGGACTGAATTTTTCCGCCCACCCTATGTCTGCGACATCCCTCGCCCCGCTCTTGATCTAGCAGGCGCCAAATCACTGCTCGAAGAGGCTGGCTGGACCGATACTGACGGAGATGGCGTGCGCGAATGTCATGGCTGCCCGACGGCCGAAGAGGGTTATCTCATGGAAATCGAGTTGATGACCTATGGCGAATATGGAGAAGAACTGGAACTGGCCCATCAATTGGTCGGCGAAATGTTGGGCGAACTCGGTATAAAGGCAAATCTCTCAATTGTTGAAGGTGCGGTCATGTGGGCAGATTATGCCAGCGGTGGCCTTGAACAGAACGGCGATTTTGATCTGAACCTGTACGATGATGGTTATCCCGGCATTGATCCCACCGACAACCAATTATGGTACTACTACTATACCGACGCTGCCGAACCAGATTATGGTTGGAACGTAGGCCGTTGGTCCAATGCCGATTTCGATGCACTCCTCGATGAAGCTTACACCCTCGACGAAGATTACCGCAAAGAACTCTTCTGTCAGATGGCTGAGATCATGGACTCAGAATTGCCTCAAATCTTGCTGTGGTCCGCGATTGGCGCTGATGCCTTCTCAACACGTCTACAGGGTGGTCAATCTACTACCAATGATTTGCCCACGTGGAATGTAGCTGATTGGATAATAAACGAATAGCTCATACCTTTAGATGTAAGGTGACAGTCCTCGTTTTGGGGGCTGTCACCACAACTCTCAATCATAGTGGTTAACTATATTGTTCGGCGCTTGCTCCAAGCCGCGCCAATGCTCTTCTTGCTCAGTTTGATCCTGTTTATGCTGATCAACATCGTCCCCGGTGGGCCGCTAGCGGGCTATGGGCGCACCCGTCGGATCAATCCTGACAAAGTTGAACAGCTCAAGCGCCAGTTTGGGTTGGATAAGCCCATGGCGGTGCAGTATGTCGTTTGGCTAGCAGGCAATGATTGGATGCGCGTTGATGCCGATGGGGATGGTGTCACCGAAAGTTATGGCCAACGCCGGGGCATCCTGCGCGGCGATTTTGGTTTTTCCTACCGTAACCGGCAACCGGTGATACAGGAAATAAGAGAGCGGCTATGGAACACCATCTACTTGATGAGCATTACATTATTCGTAGTGGCCTTGGTCGCCATTCCAATCGGGATTATCTCGGCAATCAAGCAATATTCCCTGTTTGATTTCACCGCGACCACGCTTTCCTTCATGGGACAGGCTATCCCGGAGTTTTGGCTAGGAATGATTTTGCTCCTGGTATTTTATGCCTGGCTTGACAATCCCATGACTGGGGATTCCTTGTTGCCTTCCGGAGGCATGTATACCTTAGGAGCCGATCCTACAATTTTTGATCGAGTCAAACATCTGATCTTACCAGTTACTATGGGTATGGTCGGTTGGGTCGCCTGGTATTCAAGATTCTTGCGCTCCTCGATGTTAGGAGTCATCCACCAGGATTACATCCGCACGGCACGAGCCAAGGGACAAAAAGAAAACATCGTCATGCTCAAGCATGCCCTGAAGAATGCCTTGATCCCGCTAGTAACTTTGTTTGCTTTGGACTTCCCGTACATTTTTACAGGTTCAATATATGTAGAACTGATTTTTTCCTGGCCGGGAATGGGTCGTTTATTTTATGATTCTGCGGTTCATCGGGATTATCCGGTAATGATGGGCATCTTAATCATCAGCGCCTGTTTGATCATCATCTGCAATCTGGCGGCCGATGTGGCATATTCCTACCTGGACCCTCGCGTTCGCTACGATTAAAAGAGGGAAACTCCAACAATGGACAACATCACCCACGCGAATCTTGTTCCCGCCTCCGATATTTATCCCGAACAGATAAGTATGGGTCGGATGGTCTGGCGTCGATTTCGACGCCATCGTGGTGCGGTGCTAGGCGCTATCATCCTAACCATTATTATCGTCAGTTGTTTGCTCGCGCCCCTTTCGCCCTACGATCCTGAAAAATCAGATCTTACTAGCGCTTTGCAACCACCCTCCTGGCAGCACCCTTTTGGCACGGATCCTTTAGGGCGCGATATGCTCACCCGAGTGCTTTATGGCGGGCGGATTTCTTTATTTGTTGGTTTTATGGTGGTCATCATAACTTTATTGATCGGGATTCCTATGGGGGCCATTGCCGGTTTCCTCGGCGGTTGGGTGGATGAAGTACTGATGCGGGTAATTGATGCCTCTCTGGCTCTACCTACCCTCATGATCCTCATTTTGCTCTCCGCCATTATGCGAGAGATCGAGATTCCCTTCTTGCAGCGCAACAACGTGATGACCATCGCTTTTGTGATTGGGATTCTTTCCTGGATGACCATCGCCCGTTTGGTGCGGGCCATTTTTCTCACTCTGAGGGAAATGGAATACGTCTCCGCATCCCGAGCCTTAGGAGCTTCCGACTTCCGGATTATCGTTAGCGAGATCCTGCCCAATGGCTTTGGCCCCATTATCGTCGCAGCCACCCTGGGAATCGGCTGGGCCATCATGGAAGAATCTGGCCTTTCCTTTTTAGGATTCGGCATCCAACCGCCTACCCCAAGTTGGGGCAACCTGCTCAACAGTGCTCAAGAACATCTGGTAAAGCATCCCTGGTTGGCGATTTTCCCCGGCTTGATGATCTTCTTTACGATTATCTCTGTTAACTATATCGGCGATGGTTTACGCGATGCCCTCGACCCCTACAAGCTTCTTAAGCAGATCGATGAAGTTTAGCGATCCGTAGAAATAACTGGAGTGTGATCATGTCTGTCCAACCTTCACCCATTGAGCCCATCGTCACCCCTTATACCTTGCGTTTTCTCAGCGACCAACAGCTCGACGATCTCCAAGAAGCCACTCTAAAAGTCCTGGAGGATGTCGGTGTCAAGTTTCCTTCGGAAAAAGCCCTCAACATCTTCGAAGAGCATGGCGCGAATGTTAACTGGGAAACCGAGGTTGTAAAAATCCCGCGGGAGCTGCTATTCAAAGCGCTGTCCAGCGTGCAGCGCTACCCTACACTTGGAGCCCGCGATCCTATGTATGATTTACAAACGATGGCTGGGGTAACTTATCTCACTAATGATGGCTGTGGTCACCAAACCATCGATTTTTCGACGGGAGAACGCCGGGCGTCTTCCAAAGCCGATGTGGCGATGATGGCCCGCATTGGAGATTATCTCCCATCGATTTCCTTCAATTGGACCATCGTCAGCGCCCAGGATTGCGGCATCACCTCTCCGCTACATGAGATTGAAGCTGTCTGGAATAACAGCGTAAAACATTATCAAAGTGTGACCATGATGGGCGCCGGGCATTGTCGTTATGGCGTGGAGATGGCGACCGTGTTGCGCGGCAGCCTAGAAGAAGTCCGCCGCCGCCCACCCCTGTCATTGATTGTCTGCACGATTGCCCCCCTGGTTCAGGATAAAGAGGCAATCGAAGGAGCCATGGTCCTGGCTGAGGCAGGAATCCCTGTTGTCTTTCTTTCAATGCCTACCATAGGGACAACGGCACCTGCCACCTACGCCGGCGCGCTGATTATTGGCGACGCCGAAAATATCAGTGCCGTGGTTTTAATGCAGTTAGTCAACCCTGGCGCACCAGTCTTCCATTCCATAATGCACGCCTGGGCTGATCCTCGCACCGCTGCCTATGTCGGCTATCCTCAGGATCAACGCGCACGATATGCTCCGGTCGAAATCGCCCATCATTGGGACATACCCTCTCTTGGTGGCGCTTTTGGCACGGAAACGACAGCCCTAGATGATTGGCAATCAGCCGCCGAAGTCGCTACCGATCCCTTATTAGCCGGCCTTGCCGGGGCCGAAATTGTTACCGGCATTGGCCTGCGCGATACCTACACCCTCCTCTACCCCGAAGCCATCATTTTGGATGATGATCTCTATCAACGGGCACGCTATCATCTGAAGGAAATGGAGGTCAATCCGGAGACCTTGGCCCTCGATGTGATCGCCAATGTCGGCCCTGGTGGCCACTACCTCAGCCAGAAGCATACCCGCATGCACATGCGCACCGCTATGAAACGATCCATCACCCAACAGTTAGATAGTGCAAGCAAATATCGCAATCCTCGCGAAGTCGCTCGGGAGAAAGTGGCCTGGATTATAAAGAACCATCATCCAGAACCTTTGGAAAAGGCTGTTCAGGATGAACTAATCGTCATCCTTCAAGCCGCCACCCGAGAACTCGAAGGTTAGACCCATGGGATTAAAGCTAGCCCCGATTTTGAGATCACACGAAATCAGGAATATCCACGAATGCAGCCTGGACATTATCGAGAGCGTAGGCATTGGTTATAAAACCCCGCGGGCATTGAAAATCTTGGAGAGGATGGGCTGTCGCGTAGATTATCTAGAGAATCGAGCCTGGCTTCCGCGCGATCTGGTTGAGTGGAGTTTACAACAAGCCCCCCGGGTGGTCCGGCTTCCCGCGCGCGACCCAAAACGGGATGTGATCCTCAACGGACGCCGATCCTATAACACTACTGATAGTCAAGGCACGAAAGCCATCGATCCGGAAACCGGCGAAACCCATGTTTCCATTACTGAGGACCTGCGCCGTGCGGTACTCTTTGCCGATGCACTCGACAAAGTCGATATCGTCAACACTACCGTCTCAACCAGCGATGTGCCCGCACACATCCGAACCCTGGCCCAGTTTGCCCTGGCCTTTACCAACACCAGCAAACCGGTGCGTTCTAGTGTGCTTGACCCCAAACAAGTGCCGGTGTTAGTCGAATTGGTCAAGGCCGTCACCGGCAGCGATACCTTCCGGCCGATATTCTCAGTGGTTTATTGTACTATCTCGCCATTGATGCACGATCCTGCCACGCTCGAAGCCTGTATCGAACTCGCCAAACTAAAGGTGCCTATTATGGTTTATCCCATGCCTCTGGCAGGTGGCACCTCGCCTGTCACCCTGGCCGGGACGATCTTGATTCATAACATTGAAGTACTCAGCGGGTTGGTGCTCTTTCAGGCCGTTCAACCAGGGACCCCCATCATATATGGCAGCGGGGCCTCTCAACTTGACATGCAAACCGGACGTTATGGCGGCAGTGTTGACGGTCATAAGCTGCGTCTGGCCCTTGGTGAGCTTGGCCATGCCTACCATTTGCCTGTCAACCTATGGGGTATGTCGACTACCTCCCAGCACCTCGATGCTCACTATGGCTATGAAGCCGTTACCCAAACG
>Ga0111142_1114_pt1 | contig 12191 bp, 13 predicted proteins | sample DeeMarSeWOR28_12_FD_80398 | JGI IMG/M metagenome (GOLD analysis project Ga0111142, IMG submission 80398) | Anaerolineae bacterium SG8_19 | reverse complement strand
ATAGTTTCCTCTTCCATCCGGCCGATATGGAAGTGCCGCCAACCTCTAACTCGGCCGATGTCTTTCATATCCTTAATGCCCGGCGTGGTTTGCCAATGGAGGAAAAAGTCCCGCAAGAAGCTGTTGCGGTTGAAAGTGCCTGGTCTTGGGGAAATCTATTTGCCGGCATGCGCGATCTTTCGGGCTTGCTTTCAAGATCCCTTCGGGCCTTGCGTTTGGAGCGAAGCTTATTCCGCGAGGTAGCCGATGATCCCAAAGCCAACGGTCAAGCTTTGTTAATCTTCATCCTCTTTGGCATCGCTTCAGGATTATTCGATGCCTTTAACGATTCCCTGCCGGGTGATCCCATACTCAAATTTGTGCTGGACGTCCTGGGTACGCTGTTGGTTTGGTCGCTCATTATTCTTTTGGCCACGGTGGCCGGCCGGGTATTAAAAGGTAAAGGCACTTTTTCACGGGCTTTTCGGGCCGTTGGTTTTGCCCATGTACCGGAAGCCATTACCTGGCTGCAGATCATCCCTGTTGCTGGCTCTTTATTTAATGTCGTGGGAACGGTGATGCTCCTGGTGGCGACATGGTTGGCTCTGCAAGAATCATTACGCATCTCCAAGTGGCGGGCACTATTGATCCCGCTCGTAGCCCTAGTCATTGTTTTACTGGCAATTGAGGTCATCAACCTGGTTGCTAGTGGAGCGGCGCTAACGGTAGAAACAATCCTGGCCCAGTTGGGATTACTACCTGGCTAAACACTGTTGGAGGCGTGCGGGTCTGCCGCTTCCGAAAAAACGCTCTTTTTTAACAAGTCATGAATCCAGATTTCACCGCCACGTTGTGGGAAATAGTTGCTTAGTGAATCGGTATCTCCTCCGCCCCTAAAACCTGTATCCATACTATAATCCCATACAAAACGGGAACGAGCATGAGCAACGCTAAGATAATCAATATGGGTATGATGGACAGGTTGAAGAATCCCAATAATAGAATTAGCAAGGCAGATCCAATGGTCACCAGGCCACCTCGCCGGTAAAGTTGGTAATGTTCTTCGGGAAGTTGAATAGATTGCATCAGTAAGGCAACACAAACCAGAACAAGGGAAACGGAACCCACGAGCAGCCAGCGCACCCCGGCCTCAAGCAGTTCACCGCTGTGTTCGACAACATTGAAGACGGCCGCTCCCGCAGCGGCAATACCCGCGGTCATCGGCAGGTGCAGATAAAACCATTGGGACACTTTACTCATAGTGGCCAGAGGCTTGCGGTGAGAGACGAAGTCAAAATAGACCCACCAGACGATGATAAACAAAAAGGCGTACCTAGCGACACCTTCCCAGGTCACGTTCTCAGCTAGCGCATGGGCCAGCTGAGCCACAAGCACCACATAAACCAGATCATAGAAAAGTTCCAGGAAAGTGACACTCCTGTCCAACTGCCTTTCACTCTCCTTTCTGGGAGGCCGCCACCATTTGCGAAAACTGGTTCTCAAGGTAGTCATCGGTTCACCAATTATTCTCGATTTACAATCTATCTAACATAGCGGAAAGCGCAGAGGCAATGATGAATCACCTCTGCGCTTCTATTATAATCCTTTGCAGAATTTCTTAATCTAATGGTCCAAAATCGACACCTGTTAGCTCTTCCGATACTTGCCACAATCTCTGGGCGTCAGCCACATTGTGGGAAGCCTTGCTCGATTGCACAAGGACAGGATAGCCGCCCTGTTCCATAAACCCACTGGGCCCGTAATAGTTGCCCCCTTTTGCATTGGGATCGACAGCAGCCCGAATCGTGGGCAGCGCGCCCATGTCTGCCTCCTGAGCCATCCGTTCAAATAAGGGCCTTAAGGCCTTAAAATACCAGCGATCTTCCACATGACGGGCGAGATTGGTGTTCGTTCCACCCGGATGGGCGGCAGTCGCCATGGCGTCGGCTCCAATGGCTTCAAATCGGCGCTGCAGTTCATAAGTAAAGAGCAGATTGGCCAGCTTAGACCGGCCGTAGACCCGTTGCCGTCGATAACCCCTTCCACCTTCGTACATTAGATCCTCAAAATCTATATTGCCTGAGCGATGCCCGGTGCTGCTCACGTTGACCACCCGGGATCCAGGCGTTTCAAGCAGCAAATTGATGAGCAGGCCGGTCAAGGCGAAGTGGCCCAGGTGGTTAGTGCCGAAATGCTGTTCAAAGCCGTCTTCGGTCAAGCCATAAGGCACCCACATGATCCCAGCGTTGTTCACCAGCACGTCGAGCCGGTCATATTTCGCTTTGAATTCTTCAGCGAACCTGTGCACTGAAGCCAGGCTGGCCAAGTCAAGTTGCATGATTTCGGCCGGGGCGCTAGGGATCTCGGCTTGGATTTGGCCTAGCGCTGCCTGCGCCTTATCCATACTGCGGCAGGCCAGGATGGTTCTTGCACCCTTGTGGGCGAACTCCTTGGCGGCTTCGTAACCGATGCCGCTGTTGGCGCCGGTGACGATGATCACTTTGCCGGTTAGATCGGGTATGTCGGCCGTGGTCCAATTCTCTTTCGGCTCAGACTTACCATTTTGTGAGCTGATGAATTTGTAAATGCCGATGCCCGCTACAACCGCAGCCGCACCGCCCAGTATTAATTTCTTGTACATTGGTTAATTCCTTCCTGTATCTTGTATATTGTTGTTTGCAGTCGGTTATTTTATCGGTACTGGATGATAAAGGTAAGTCTCGGCTTTATTGTCCTGTCGAACTAGTTGTAACCCGGGAAAAGTAAAGTCGTTCGGACCAACCTCCGCCATGGTCAACATTTTATGGACTGTGCTCATGGAGGTAGGCACCCAGGGGCACCACGAGACTGCGTCCACGAAATAGAAATCGCAATGACGAACGTTAGTGGTACAAAAACGAGAGGCCACAGGTTCATTGCGTGTTCCTATTGATATATTTCTACATTACCTCTTGCCGTGATGCCGACCATCTCCAGGCTGACGTGGTAGAGTTTCTCGGCGAGTTCTTTATCGTGCGCGTGTGGGTTTGGCGACGGCATGGGCCACCCACCCGGCCGATTTTCTTTATTGGGATAGAGGATGCTCATCTGGCTGAAGTACTCGCCGCTGTGCTGTGGCACCTCGTCATCGAGTAGACAGTGGAGGGTAGTCTGGGCACCCTCGTCCCATGACACCATGCCAAGTAATCCACTGAACGGTCTCATCACCACGTTCTGAACCCACACAGGCATGATGTGCTGCGCCAGATTAGAGCGTATCCATCCGGGATGGACCGAGAAGGCTGAGACACCTGTGCCTTCTAAACGCCGGGAGAGATCTAATGCATGTAGAACATTCGCCAGTTTGGACTGCGTATACGCAAGATTCCTGTCATACGGCCGTTTCTCAAAATTGAGATCATCAAGGTATATCTCGCCTACTTGATCCCTTGTCCCGACGTGGACCACGCTCGAGACACATACAACGCGAGACGGGGCGCTTGCCTTTAGCGGCTCAAGCAGCAGTTCCGTGAGGAGAAAGTGCCCAAGGTGGTTCACGCCGAACTGGGTTTCAAAGCTGTCTTCTGTCTTACCTTCGGGACAAGCCATGACGCCGGCGTTATTGACTAGGCCGTCGAGCCGGTCGTGCCTGGTGATAAAGGCCTCCGCGAAACGCCTGACCGAGGCAAGGCTGGCTAGATCGAGCTGCATCACTTCGGCTGAGCCGCTCGCGTTTTCCAATTCAGCGAAGGCCTCTTTTCCAGCATCAACACGACGACAGCCACCAACTACGTGTGCACCCTGGCGAGCCAGCTGCGCACTGGTCGCAAATCCGGCACCAGAGTTGGCCCCCGTCACGATGTATACGCGACCACTCAGGTCCTTTTGCAGCAATCTTGGATCGCACATAAGTGTTTTTGGCATTTCAAACTCCTTTGAATATATTTCCTGATTCGGCGATTGTTCACCTTCACGACTACATCATTCTTTCCATTACCCAATCAAAAACGCGGTCTCCGCCCCATTTGCGTAGAAATATCAGCGGGCGAGCGCCATAACCTACGCCGTAATGTGTTCGCGATCGCCTTGCTCTGATGGCTTTGGAGATTGTGTTACGGTTTCTTTACCTATGCCGGAAGATGCACCGGTGATTAAAACTACTTCCTTTCTTCTATTGTTTGAAGCCATTTTAAACTCCTAACTTGCCATATGATTTTTTTGTGTTTATGCAGTTACTATATGTGCATTTCGTTTAAAAATGAATACACAAATCGGCATAATCCTTGCATAAAATGATATTCACGGGCTATTTTGTATTGATTGAAAGTTCGTTCCATGCTATGATACTTAGCGATCGTATTCAACGTTCATGCATGGTGGTGCTACTGATAAATCAGGAGTAATTAATGAGCTATTCGGAAGACAAAGCCTATTCAGAGAATAGGATGGAAGAATTCGTGGCCTTGCTGGATCGGCATGCACCCACCGAGGGGTTCCATCAAACAAGCCTCTATGAGTTGGTCACCTTTCGTGAAGAAAAACCGAAGGGGATGTGTGCTTCGGTCTACGAACCCGGGATTGTCATCTTGGGGCAAGGGAAGAAGCAGGCTTACCTGGATGGCAGGAAGTATGACTACAGCGTCGGCAACTACCTAAGCCTTTATATGCCCATGCCAATTGATGTGGAGGTGGTCGAAGCAAGTCCTGAGAAACCGCTTCTGATGATAGGTCTGCGGATCGATCTAATCAAAATCGCTGATATTTTGTCAAAAATAGACAGGGCGGGGGGGCCATTGAAGGAAATTGAACCGGCCGATACCTCCGCTATTTTTTCGCGACCAATGACCGACAATATGCTGGATCCGGTCATCAAGTTGCTCAGGGTGCTTGACGATCCTGTTGAGATGGCCGTTTTGAGTGACTCAATCCTGGAAGAAATCTATTTCCGTTTGATCCTCGATGACCATTCTGGATCTCTGAGACGACTGCTGCGGCATCATGGCCAGATACAGCAGATCTCCCGGGCTGTCGAGCACATGCGGAATAATTTGGATGAAATGGTTTCTGTCGATGAACTGGCCAGCCTGGTTAATATGAGCAGCTCCGGCTTTCGCAAAATGTTTCGAGACGTGATGCATATGCCGCCGCTGCAGTATGCCAAGGCGCTTAAATTGAACCATGCCCAGACCTTGATTCTAGATGGGAAAAATGCCAGCGAAGCCGGTTACATGGTTGGCTACAACAGCCCGGCCCAGTTCAGCCGCGAGTACAAGCGGCGCTTCGGCTATTCGCCTTCGGCGACTTTGGCGGCCGTCTGAGGATTGATGAGGTGGCAAATAAAGAGGAAACCGGTTCCAGGGTGCTCTCTTTCGCCGATAGGTGTGGTAGATTGGCATGAGCCCTGCTGTTTGTAGATTATCGAGGAGTTATATCAATTTAGACCGGATAGGCTTATTTACATTAACGTTACAAATGAGACCCCCGGTTCCTTCAAAAAACGCTAATTGTTAAAGGATTCTACCACGAGTAGAATGACATCACGGACGTGATTCCCGTTCGCCGGGTTCACAACTATGAAGTCAGAGTTTCGAGTCCGTTCGCGCCCACAAAAACAAAACCCTGGTCTTGTGGCCAGGGTTATTTCGTGTCTACTGATTGTGTGAACCTCCTTTTCAGAGTGGTGAAGATCCTTACAATCGCAGAGTGTTGTGCTTTGGGCTGTTCGATTAACTCGGAACTCTTACCAACCGATATTAGTGGCCTCGGGAGTAATTTCGCAGATATGAGTGCAGCAAGTTCCCAAAACGGATGCACATATGGTTGAGGGTATTGGATAGCAAATGTAACGAAATTTGCTGAGCCATGGTTAAGGATCGCAGGAATCACGATACCGCGAGCTCTATCTACATAATTGGCCACGACTAGCACGTTTCTCCTTGTCAAAGCCATGCGTAGTTATTTTTTCGAAAGAAGTAGTGTCACCTTGACTGTCATGGCACGAACTTGTGCAATGCTACGAGCTTCAGGCGTTGTGAAGGTCCTGGACATTTTCCGATGAAAAAAATACGGAGACCAATTGTCAAGCGAGTGGGATCAATATCCTTTATAATAGATCAATACCCTCGCCAATTACGGAGGGATAGAACTGGGAAAAGGAATATGAATCCTTCCCAGTTGAGAAACCTTGTCAAAAATCTGAGCCATTAAAATTGGCTCTGGCTTTTGCGGAAGCCATTTTAATGTTTCGGCCACATATTTGTGGCCTCGAAAGTGGGCTTTCAAATCTAGCACGTTAACAGTTGAATCCTTGGCTCGAAAATCTCGCAAAAGCAGCTGGGAAACGTTGACCATGAATAAAGAAAGGTTGGCGGCATTGACCACAGCGGTTTCTTTGATGTTCATAAAATCTTCCAAGCCCCAATATTGTTTGGCGTCGCGAAAGTTGAACTCAATTTGGAATCGTAGGCTGTAATAATCAATGATTTGAGCATAAGTCAGTTCCAGGTCACTGGAGAACAAGATAACGTGGGCAGAAGCAGCCGTTTTCAAATTCGTTTTGCAGATGATGACCACGTTGAGCGGTTGCGCAAAATCTCGATGCAACATTTGAGCTTGGTAGATGTCAGTTCGAATCTCATGCTCCGTCGATGTTTCTTGGCAATATTGGACTGGAATGGCCGCATAGTTGATTTTGTCACCGTACTTTTGGGGTGGCCCTTTACCGGCATAAGGACCCTCATAACGAAAGTACAAAGCCGTATCATGGCGTAATTTGGAGATCAGGTGCAGACCGCACTGACGGGTCATTTGTAGAGCATTATTGTGGCCAAACTTACCATCCATCACCAAGAAGCGTAAGGAAAGCAGGAGCCCGATGAGCAGTAACAGTTTTTGCACCATCTGCTGTATTCGGGTCAACTCCGGCGTCAAGGTCACCTGCGTTTTGTCCCGGTTTTTACTTCCTTTTGGTCGGCCTGGTTTTCCTTTCTTTTTCTGCTTTCGTTTAGCTTTCCTGGCTTGTGCTTTGGCCTTGGCCGCGGCTTTTTCTTCCTCTGTGCGAACCACCTGTTCGACCATCACCGGATAAGAGCGCCGTTCAGATAGGCTGACTAAAGACAAAGCGAAAAAGGCCAGACTCGGCACGGGTCTACCATACAATGAAGAAAAGAATTGGTCTAAACCATGGGTGTGTTTGCCTGATTTCGTAACCACGCATTCATCACCGGCCAGGAAGTAAACATCCTCTGAGCGGTAAAGATGATGCTGGAAAAACAGCCAAAAGACAGTCGCCCAGGGAATAACCGTATGGAAAAAGCGTTGCACAGTGCGATAACTGCCACCTTTTTCTGCCCAGCGCGATATGCCCAACATTGTCACCCGACCGGTCATGGCCAATATGGCTGGGACGATCCGGCTCATTTGTCGGATGGTTGTCGCCTCTAGACAAGGACTCAAACATTGTAAAAGTGCTAAAATATTCATCATGAGCGATTGTGTTCCTACGAATTTTCACTTTGGTCGGTAAAAATCCGTATCTTACTCAATCGCTCATCCTACGTCATTTTGGCGAAGGTATTGATAGATAGTAAATGGAAATGCCTTACTGACGGACAGGTGGGGCTCACGACCGTTTTGGTCAGACCACGTGCTCATTGCTTCACCGACCGTTTCAAGTGAGTGCGCTATTTACATGGTCTTGCAGGCAATCAGCTGCATGCAGAAGAGTTCTTCACCGACAGAAACTGGGAGTCAATTTGCAATGGGAATTACCATCACCCTCTTTCTACTAGCTCTATTGCCGATTATTCTTGTTGGCTGCTCATCACCAAGCCAGGTCGAAATCGACTGTGAAGCCTTTTTTGAGAACAATCACCTGGATGATGAAATTGCCGTTTCTGTGGGTGATGAATTTATGGTGATGCTTTGTTCAAATCCGTCTACAGGGTACCAGTGGTCAGAAGACGCAGAGATTGCGGATAATGAGGTAGTGAAACAGGTTGACCATGAGTTCCTTATGCCGGCCGAACTGGATCCCCCGCCCCCTCCCGGAACGCCGGGCGTTGAAGTGTGGACATTAAGCGCGCTTGTTCGAGGAAGTACAACAATTGATTTTGACTATAGCCGGCCCTGGGAAGGTGGTGAGAAAAGTACTTGGACTTTCAGATTAAACGTTGCGATGGAATAGTTTCCAGCATTTCGTTGCACAATGGGCGTGCTAGAAATGTTTGAAGGACAAATGCTATCGCTTCCTTGATAAGGTTACCCGGTGTTTACGCTGACAGGAGCGTCGCTGACTCACAGAAGTAAAGTGGGCGGCCAGTAAGTATATTTATATAGGTTGCCTTGCAAGTAAAACAGCACAATAGAAATCTACCGGAGAGGGAGTCATGCCTTCAGAGCCACAGGGAATAGCAATCGACCAGCAGGAACTTTATCGCAAAGTAGACTTCGCTGTGTTCACCCTCGCCAATCTGATGAACATCATCATGGTAATCATTTTCCTTTCGTGTACGGCAGGGGCGACTCGCTCCAACATCGTCGGAGCAATATGGGTGGGTCTCATTGTTGTTCTATCAATCGTTGTTGTCCTAAATGTCAGGGGTCGGCGGGAGTGGTGGGCTACCGCCCTACCTTCTTTATTGATCGCTTTCCTTATTCTCGAGCTCATTCTGGACTATATTCTACAAGTCAATGACCACCGCCAGAGGCGGTGGCTTGTAGCTGTTGCACCTAGAAGGTGCGACCTTACAGATGCATCCTATGCTACTTGCTAATCGAACAACCGACGTTGAGTGGCCTCAAGAGCCCTTTCTTTCTTCTCTTGCCACTTCACATACTTGCGTATCTTTTCTTCATCCAATCCGATGGTGCTCACACAGTAGCCTCGCGACCAGAGATGTCGTCCCCAATACTTGCCACCTAACTTCTCGTATCGATTGAAGAGTCTAATGGCTATTTTGCCTTTCACATATCCCATGATGTCAGACACAGCGTACTTCGGCGGGATGGAAACTACCAGGTGCACATGGTCTGGTTGGATATTGAGTTCCATGATTTCAACTAATTCTTTTTTCTGACACAGTCGATAGATTTGCTGTTTAGTGTACTCGGCTACATCATCTTTGAATATGCGATACCGATACTTTGGACAGAACACGATGTGATACTTGCACTCGTAGATTGAGTGCGATAGTTTTTTGAATTGGTGGGTCACCGTAAACCTCCTTAAAGTTCGCACCTTCTAGGGAGGTTTATGGTACCCCTACTACTGGTAGAACCGATTAATCGCACCACTGCCAAAGGCAGTGGTTTCAAACACTAATCAATTTTCGCAGCACCCGTCTTCTTGGGCCCTATCTTCTCCTGTACTACCTAGCAATTTTGGGCATGATTGGCTACTCGTTCCAGATTGGTAAGACATATGGGTTCATCACTCTGCTGACATACTTCATTAATCAGATTGCAACGTTCTATTCTTACTTTCGGGTTGGTCACGGGTAAATACCTGGATGGAGATAAAGAATCATGACGAAATTCAAAGTATCCTCCCTGCTGACTTCGCTGGTTTTTCTCATTGGAATAGCGACACCTATCCGGGCGGAGAGACTTCCGGCACAGGCGTCTCAAGAGCGATTACCTCTCAGGTTATCAGAGCCCGTTGAAACCATTGTTGCCGATCTTGAGAGTTATATCCCCGAATATATGCGCGAGCAGAACATACCGGGCGTTGGCATTGCCCTCATTTCTGTATGGTCACTACGTGCTTAATCGGAGCCTCGTTAAACTCTAGAGGAATCAAGCTTTTAACTTCCTTAGCAGACACTTACAGACGTTTCTGGAAGACACCCAAAATTCTTCAAAGATGGGTCACATTTGCGTATTCCGGCCAAAACGATCACCCATTCCGGTTCATGGCGATCAGGTAATCCGGTTCATGGCGATCAACCTGAAGGTAGACGACACTGGAAGTAAAATCATACCGTTAGATCTATCCTGTCGTCAATGGCGAATGAACTTTTCTCATCGATTCTCCTTCATGTAGTTCTAGGCGATAGGCATTATGTATCAGCCGGTCTAAGATGGCGTCGGAGAGGGTGGGATCCGGGATCCGAGCGTGCCAAGCCGTCACGGGGATTTGGGAAACGACCATGGTGGCCTGGCGACCGTAGCGGTCGTCGAGGATTTCGAGCAAGTCTCTGGCCTGGGACCGGGACAGGGGGTCTCTGAGCCAGTCATCGAAGATAAGTAAATGGGTCCGAGCCAGCTTAGACAGTAATTGGGGATAGGAGCCATCAGCACGGGCCAGTTCGAGGGACTGCAGCAGACGGGAGGTGCGCTGGTAGCGCACATTGTATTCGGCCTCACAGGCTGCCCGGCCCAATGAGCAGGCTAAGAAAGTTTTTCCCGCCCCCGTGGCGCCGAGGACCAGCATATTGAGATGGCGGCCGACCCACTCGCTTTGGGCCAGCTGGAGCACCTGGGCCCGATTCAGGCCGCGTTTGGCCGAGAGGTCGAGGTCTTCCATCGTCGCTGGAAAGGGGAATTTAGCCGCTTGGAGGCGACGCTTGAGGCGATTGTTGGCCCGGCGGGTGACCTCGATGTCCACCAGCAGGCCCAGGCGCTCTTCGAAGGGCAAGTCGGCATAGTGGGGGCTTTGCAGCTGCTCTTGGAGGGCATTGCGGAAACCAGAAAGGCCGAGTTTGGTCAGTTTATTGAATAAAGGTTGAGTAAGCATCGTAGGTTTCCTTAACTATAGTAGCTTTCGCCCCGAATATGGGCATGGGTGGGCAGCGGCGCCCCTGGGGGGTCGTCCGCTTCCAGCTGGTCAAGTTTGTTCTTGAGCATGTTGTGGATGCCCTTATAAGAGCGGATACCAGCCGGCAGGGCCCGGCGACAGGCGGCCTCCAAGCGTTTGTTGGTGTACCGTTTGCCCAGCCCGAGAATGCCCAGGCAGGAGCGGTAAGCCTGCTGGGGATGGCGCCGGCTCTCCAACACGGCGGCGATGAGTTGAGTGGTGTGTGGGCCAATTTCCTGGGCCCAGCGTAGAAATCGTTCGGGTGACCAGTCACTGAGCTTTTGATGAGCCGGGGGCATATGGGCCCGTTGAGTGGAATAACGGCCCTGGGCCCGAGAGCGGGGGTGCGAAGCCTGCCGGGTTCGTTGGTAGTAGATTTCAACCGTTTTTTCGGTGGCCCGGACCATGACTTCCTTGCCCTTCAAGGTATGGGGCACGCTGTAGAAGTGCTTGTCGAAGGCCACATGATAGTCGATGTGCACCCGCGCCTTTTTCCAATAGGCGAACTCGTAGGGTCTGGCCGGTAGGGGAGACAAGGCCGGCTGGTCCAGGCTCTCAAACAATTCCCGTCGCGATTGACCCAGATGGCGCATTGGCCGGTTATTGAGTTCATCCAGCAACGCCCGGATGGCCTTGTTCAACTCGGCCAGGCTGAAGAAGGTCCGGTCCCGCAGCCGAGCCACTATCCAGCGCTCGACCACCTGCACAGCCACTTCCACTTTGGCCTTATCCTTCGGTTTCCGGCTGCGGGCCGGCACCACGGCTAGACCATAATGCTGAGCAAAATCTTGGTAAGTGGGGTTGATATCTGGCTCGTACAGGTGGGGACTCTTCACCCCCGCTTTGAGATTGTCAGGCACCAGGACCTCAGGCGTGCCACCCAAGAAAGCCAGCGCCCGCACATGGGCCCCAATCCAATTGGGCAGGCTCTGGGACCGGTGCGCTTCGACATAGGTGTAGTTGCTGGCCCCCAGGACGGCCACGAAGACCTCCGCCTGCCAGACCTCGCCTGTTTCTGGGTCCACCACCGATGCCTTCTGACCGGCATAATCGATGAACAACTTCTCTCCGGCCTTATGTTTTTGGCGCATCATGGGGTTGAGCTGTTTGGCCCATTGCCGGTAGTGGTGGCAGAACTGGCTATAGCTATAACCTTGGGGGTGGTCTTGCCGGTACTCGACCCACAGTAAGCTCAGCGTCACGCTCTTACGGCTCAGCTCTTTGTGCACGGCGGCCCAATCCGGCTGGGGGGTCTTGGCCCCGGAAGCGGGTCCCCGCGGTGGATACAGCAGCTCCTCCAGTTCCTCAGCACTGAGCCCCTCTGGTAACGGCCAGCTCAAACCAGCTGCTTTGGCGTGGGTCACGTATTCGCTGACCGTGCTGGGCGAGATTGAACAGCTCTGGGCGATGGCCCGGTGCGTCAGCCCCACCTCATATT
>Ga0111142_1122_pt1 | contig 12477 bp, 10 predicted proteins | sample DeeMarSeWOR28_12_FD_80398 | JGI IMG/M metagenome (GOLD analysis project Ga0111142, IMG submission 80398) | Anaerolineae bacterium SG8_19 | reverse complement strand
CCAAGCTGCATGTAAAAGGCCAAGGATTTCTCCAAATCGGAAACCCCAATGTTAATTTGAACGGCTTTGCCAAGTTTCATTTTCTGCTCCTGAATCTGGGAATCGCCGTCATTCTACGACCAAGTCTCCAACTTTGGTAGAAACCGGTGTTGAGATCAACAGGCTTTTATTCCTAAATGACTTGAAAACAAATAGAAGATCAATAACCATCTTCACTCAGCAAGTCGTTGATGCGTTCTTCCAGCAAGTCCAGATTCCAATTGCCTTGTTCACGAATAATAGAGCGCAACATGGGATCAATGCCCTCGATGGTATCCAGGATATCGGCCAGCAACTGGCGCTGTTCGCGGACCCGAGTGATTTCGCCGGGTGATTCGACCAGGTCGCGTAAAATCGCGCCATCCGATCGGGAAGCGATGATGGGATTATGTTGCCCTTCGACATAGACCCAGGTGCGCCGGCCCGGCCCTCGATCTTCCTCAATAGGCTCCAGTCCGATGATGCTATCAGATTTAAAGTATTTACCATAACCTAAAGGAACGATAATGCCGTATTCGATCTTCATGCCCCACCTCCTGTGGATTTCGAAAAAGCCAATTCCGCGGCCAAGAGAAGATGATGCCCACGTCCAGGATTGATTATAAACGTAAGACCGGGGAAAGGAAAAAAATTATCTCTCCAATAAAGATAGTGGAACGGCGTTATCGGGATAGGGCCGGCCATCGGCTGAGAATACCGCAACCCGCTCACCTGTGTCAGGGTCGTAGAGGCCAATCTGCAAACGGTATTGGCCAGGGGGTAAACCTTCTAGATCAATGTCGAGTGTATCTTCGACGACTTCACCCCTATCCCACCAGGTGGTGGGATAGCTCCAATTACGCGGCACCGTATCTACCTGGGCCGCCACATCGCCGGTTGCTTGATCGATGACATGGGCAAAGATCTTGTAGAAGGATGGCGACCGTTTCAAGGCCTGCCAATAGAGCGTCAACGAGAGTGATGTGTCAGATTCTTGGAGATCATAACCAGGCAGGCTTATCTCATCGGCCCAACGGGCATTAAGTGGTTCCTTTGGATCGGGGACCTCATAGTTGCGGGGCAAGGCTTCAATCTCAACGGATCCAAGGAAGAGAGGCCGGCCTAAGATGGCGCCAGTTTGCTCATCCACCAGCGATAATGTGCGCGAGTAATTGCCAGGAGCCATAAAGGGATCCGGCTGCAGGATCGCGCCACCTTTCACCACTTCATCGGCGGTCCATTGGGAAGTCGATAATTCCTTGATGAGCGGTTGGCATTCCATCTCGGCCGCCTTGCCCTTCTCGTCAATTAACGTGGCGCAAGCCTGGTAATCGCGGCTGGGATGACCATCACTAGCCCAGTGGGCGGTAACCCATAAATAGTCTCCTTGGGTTATCTTTTCAGGTCCATCGTTGGCCCGTATAAAGCCAATGTGGTCCCCCATAGCCTGGCTGATCTCGTAATCCTCACCCAAACGTGGGTCGGTCCGATATACGACCAGTTCATCATCTTCGTAGGTTGGCTCAAAGGACAACCATTCTTGCCACTGATCCAATTGTTCCGGCCGAGCAAATCGTTTGTGCAAGACCAGGTAACGAATTCCCACTTCAGACAGCGACTGTAATTGGCGCCTGACATCACCCAGCCACGGATCCATAACGTTGGCCTCTCGCAGCCGGGCTAGGAAGGGTGAGTTGTCGAGAAATTCGTTGGCCTCAGGCTTCACACGGGAGACATGACCTTCGACTAGGGCCTTTCCATGGGTGATCTGGTATTGCATATAAAATTTGTCACGAAATTGCCGGTCCATCGGTAGATCCAAAATCGCGAATTATACCAGTCCGGCGTCTGCCCAACCGCAGTCGGGTAAGGCAACAGTGCATACTCGACCAGGATCAACAATCCCAGGACGGCTACCAAGGCGGCCGTTTTCCATCTATTGGCACGTTGGTTAATAAGGCTGGCGACTCCTAAGGCAGCCAACATGGCCACCGGTAAACCAAGAAAGGTGTTGAATCGATCGGGGAAAGCTATTATGCGGATGAAAATCCAATCCTCAATCAGCCGATAGGGCATGGGCACCTGGGGATAAAATACTTGACCAATTTCGAGCCTAGGACCCAAAGCCAGGACAATGTAGAGGAGGCCTATCAAGAACCAAAATCGAGCCGACTTCCATCGTTTTACAGTGCCATAAATGGCCAGCCCCAATACTGTGAGACCCAGGTATTCCATTTGATCGTTATCAAACGTAAGACGATCGGGCAAGTCGTTCAATATGACATCGCCAATCGTGAGTGTCTGATTGGGCACAACATAAGCCAGGGCATCAGCCCCCTGGCTCGTGCTTCGAACGAGCTCCTCGTACTCAGTAAATTGAGCGATCTCTGGTAGGGCAACGACGACGGGGATGGCAAAGGGAGCCATCAGGATCATCGCCACCAGGCCGGTCAGTAGTAAAAGGGACAGCGTGCGTTTGGTTCGGTATCGAGCCTCAGTCAGGCATCTGTAGAGCAGGTATAAGAAAAATAAAAGGCTACCGACGATTAACAACTGCCACCGGGCGATCCCGCCGAGGGCAAGAAAGATGCCGGTCAAAACGGCGTCTCGAATCCGACCATTCTCTAGCGTACGTATAAGGAAAAGCAGGGCTAAGGGCAGCCAGAAGGCGATGATTGAGTTCGGGTGCCCTGTTTGTGATGTTAGGAAGGGCCAAAAGGCGAAGATCAAGCCACCAATGAAGGATGCGGGCTGTGAGCCGATGAGATCGCGGATCAGCAGGTACATGGCAAAACCATTGAAGGCAAATAGCCCGATGTAGATTAGATTCGTGGCTGCGAATCCGCCGACAATGGCCTGCAACGGTATCCAGAAGGCGATATTGAGCCAGGCGATATTATGAGTGATCAGGGAAACGCCATCAGGATAGTAAAGCAATCGTGTATAAAAGGGATTCTGCCCCTCATTTAGGGCTTTTAAGACCCACCAGTAGGTCCATTGATGCATCCAGTGGTCGCCGCGATTATTCCAAGGGAGGACCTCTCCAAGCTGAGCGAGCAAAGGCCAGGTCATGACTATCGACAGCAGAAGATAGACTATAAATATCAGAACGGCCGTTTGCCTTTGGCTCATCCTCCCGAAGGATTCTTTTGCCTGATCATAGACGGAGCGAGTCATACGTTGCTGTTGAACTTTCACGCAAAAATATCACAATACGACTTGAAACAAGCGGATTGCCTAACTTTTCACCGATTGTATGTCTATTTTGACTTCTGTACAGGGAAGGGAAGAAACCCTAATTCAGGTTTTTAAGGAGGGGAGAGCTTCGCATAACTCTTACCAGAGGTGAAAAGTCTTTAATAGCTTGCTGGAACTGCTCGACCTTGCGTTTCCCACAAATACGGCAGCTGAACAGCTCCACCTATGGTAATAGCCAAGGAGCTGACGCCAGGGAATGCCCTACACAAGCCATTCTCTGTCGTTAACGACTCCTTGACTATATTCGCTTTTGTGCCCTGGAAGGATGGTCGTCCCGGTGAAGCCAACCAGGGCACGGGCAGTTGCTCTTAAAAAGTGCGCTGGTCGCGTATGCCTATGGTATGGTATCACCATACGGGACGCGCTCGCGCTCGCGGTAACCACCGAAGTAGCTGGCCATGTCGGCGAACACGCCCAGACCAAGCAGGATCCAGTCAAAACCCTGGATGCCGCCGGGGTAGATGGCGATATACATCAAGGTCGTCCAGGGCAGGAACAGCCAGCCCAATAAGCCCCAAATGAAGCTATCAAAGGCCCCATTCACATATACTGGACTGAAGATGTACCAAACCAGGATAGCTAACCGCGGTCCGGCAAATAGTAGAGCAGTGAAAAAGCAACACATTTTATCCTCCTTATAGCCTTACACCTGAATCGTTAGAGATATTCCTTCACTAACGTCTGATGGGAACTTGTTTACGAGGCAAAGTCCTCACGCAGTTGTTTCTCCTGGTCGTCGGACAGGTTGGTGTAAAAGAGGTCAAATTTGATCCCGCTTTTCTTAACCGCGTCCGTGACCTTGTCCTGCACGGCCTGTTCAGTCATCAAGAAGAGGGCCGAGGTCCCTTCGGTGACCTTATCCTGGGCTTGCTTGATGAAGTCTTTGTCGATGCCGTAGTTGCTGTAGTGACCGGCCAAGGCGCCCATGGCCGCACCCACGGCCAAGCCGAAGAAGGGAACGAAAAAGATCAAGCCAAACAGCATGCCCCAGAAAGCGCCGCCCAGCGCACCCTCGCCGGTCATATCGCCGAGATGTTTGGTCTTGGGCTTCTTTTTCCCCTGGGGCCAGGTGACGATGGCCGCATCTTCCAGGGTGATCAACTGCTGGCGACTCAAGTCCTGGACCAAGTCGACCATCTTTTCCGCCCCATCGGCGGTATCAAAGCTGAAACCAGTTATCGTTGCCATTTAAAAACTCTCCTTTTGTTAATAGGTTTTTTATTGAAACAAGAGCGCTTCGCATAACTCGTACCAGAGGTGTAAAGTCGTCAATGGCTTACTAGAACTAGTAGAACTTGCGTTTACACAAATCTGGCGCCAAACAACTCCACCTCTGGTTAACATGACATCATTCCCCAGAGATGATCTCGCGAATGAATTATACGAACTTCTCTAAGGTCGCAAAACCAGCGATAGAAAAGGGTTAGTGCATGGGATTAGCGGGTGGCGTTGAGACGGACACACGCATAAAAAAGGAAGGCACAGAAAAATGAAAGTGCAAACAGTACCAAGATCAGCAGCCCAAGCATCATCGCCTCCGTCACGAGTTCCAATTGGATCTTTATAACTGGACACGACCTACTGGGGGAAAATATTAACATAATATCATTTTTAAAGCGAATTTTAAGAGTCTGCCGTTTCGCAAGCGACTAGCGCTTATCCGCCAAAAACCGATAGCCATCTCTCCAACTAGTTACCGTAGGGACAGTCAAGGACCAGTCCCATTTTTATATGAAAATTGAATTGCCGGGCTACAGTTGTGAATTCCCATTGAAAACTAATCAAAAACAACGTATCATTTAACATTGTTTGCAAAGTCCGATTTTCAGCTCCTTAGCCAGCCAGATCGTCGAAGATTGCGCTGAGAGCCTTGGAGGGCTGTGTTGGCTCATATTTCCCATAAATTAACCAACTCGCTGGAAGGAGCCTTGGCGGGAGGTGGGGATCCGGCGACTTCGCCACTATATGTATTCGGCCCGTTTCTGAAGCTCCTGGTTGTGGCTGGGGTGGCCCAGATCACCTTTGGCGCGAGTATCTGGTTGGTTATCCTAACTATCGCCTTGGTATCGGCCATGTACCGGCTGGTGATGATCTGGGTCATCGATGGCAGCGGCGGTAGCGGCCTTAGCGAAGAGGAGTTTGGTAGTTGGGCAGTTAAGCTCAATGCCAGCATCACCTTTGTCGAGTATACATTGACTTTCCTGGTCAGTATGGCCGCCTTGGTGACTTTCATCGCCGATCGTTTTCCGGTTTTGAACGAGCCATTCATGGGCTTCCAGTATCGTACCATCGTGGCCATTGGCCTGAGCATCATCACCGGTTGGTTGGTAAACCGCGGACCAAAAGTAGCGGCTCGGGCTTTCGGACCAGCCACAGCCGGCGTCTTGTTGCTTATGTGGGCCATGGTCTTCGCCACTATATTCAAACTGGGGCTACGGTTGCCAGAACTGAATTTACAAGCTTTCACACCTGGCTATTTGACCTTCACTTTGGGCGGTTACGTCCGTATCCTGGCTGTCATGACCGGCATAGAGATCTTTGCCAATCTGGTGGCCGCTTATGAAGGTAAACCACGCCAAAAAAGCCGCATGGCCTTTCAGAGCCTGTTGATTATCATGGGCACTACCAGCATTACCATGCTGGTGGTTGGCCCGGCGATCCAGGAGCTATCGAATCCAGTAAATTCGGATGTGTCTGTCTTCACCCAAACCATGGATCAACTGCTACCAGAACCTCTAGCGTTGGTGGGAACGGTAGTGGGCGTGCTGGTCTTATTGTCAGCCTCGGCCGCCAGCGCCCAGGGTTTGCAAAACCTGGCTTTGGGCCTAAAACTCCGTAATTACGTCCCCTCCTTCATTGGGCAGCGAAATGTTTATGAGGTAGCAGCCATACCGGTGTGGATCGAAGTCGGCATCGTCTCCTTCTGCTTTTTGTCTTTTGGTACCAGCGAAGAAACGTATCTGGCCATCTATGCCGCCGGTGTGTTCATCCTGCTCAGCATGACCGGTTGGGCAGCAGCCAAGCGTTTGCTCCGCCAATCGAGGACTTCGTCAAAAACACGCGATTATCTTAGCCTGGCAGGAACGGCAACGGCCGCCATATTAACTTCCGCAGCAACCATTATCATCTTCGTCGAACGGTTTACCGAAGGCGCCTGGACTTACTTCATCTTATTGCCCTTTCTGTACCTGATCTTCACCTATTTTCGAAGACGATTGGGTGATCCTACCCCGGTCGAAGAAAGGCGGGGCCTATTGTTCGCCGAAAGGCGATATCTTCCGAGCTTGGAACCGACCATAGAGCCATCTTCGATACGCCTGTCGCGCATCCTGGTACCCCTGGACGGCTCCAAATTTTCCGAACATGCCCTACCTATGGCCCAAACATTAACGAAGGCTCAAGAGGGGTGTTTAACGCTATTATCGGTTAGGAAAACGGCCGGTGCTCCGCGCATTGTCACATTGTTGCAAAGTGGACCTGACGGAGACTTGCGCGAGCATGAGATCTATCTACAAAAAGTAGCCTCAACACTGGAAGGGACGGGTACTCGCCTGGAGTCGGTGGTGGCCAGTGGGGTAGTGGCTCATGAAATTCAATCTGTGGCTACGGTAAAGGATATCGATCTGTTGGTCATGAGCACCCACGGCCGTTCTGGCGTCGGCCGGATGCTGATCGGCAGCGTGGCCAATGAAGTACTTCAGCAAAGCAAAGTGCCGGTGCTGTTGGTTCGGCCTAACGATAGCAAAAGTGATGATGCGCCGTCATTCAATAGGCTGATGGTGACCCTGGACGGATCTGGTGGGGCAGAGCAGGTGTTACCGTATGCTCGGGCATTGGCACAGGATTTTAACAGCGAAATCCTCTTTCTGTCGGTTCCCGACGACATACAAGCAGAGAACCAATTAGAGCACATCGAAGGCTACCTGGAAGAAATAGCCCGCTCCTTTACAACCTGGGGCGTGAAGGTCCGAACCGTCGTGACCGGCTCGGACCCGGCGTATACTATCGTGGAAATGGCCGATTCCAATTCGGTCGACTTGATCATGTTGGCCACCCACGGCCGGGGCAGTCGGGAGCGTTTGATGTTCGGCAGCGTGGCCGATACCGTCCTGCGAAATAGCCGCCACCCCGTATTCATGGTCCCAGTCTGTTTACCCACCAACCAAAAATAATTTCAGAGCTACAAGATATAGGCGATTCATAAGAATCGTCGGTAATCCCGTGTGGATCGTTGAAGAATCCCTATAATCATTTTGAATTGATATGCCATGGCAATAAACTTAAGGCACTCTTGGATATTTTGTAGAATAACATGACCCACGCGCAACAGATAGCCGCTAAATTGGGATTTAGTACAATCCAGGCCACGGCTGCCATCGAGCTTTTAGACGATGGCAATACCTTGCCTTTCATCGCCCGTTATCGAAAGGAGGCAACCGGCGGGCTTGACGAGGATCAACTGCGCCAACTCAGTGGTATGTTGGATAGTCTCAGGGCTTTGGACAAGCGCCGGCAGACGATCCTGGAAACTATCGCCGAGCAAGGCAAGCTGACACCAGAGCTAAAAGGCAAGTTGTTAGCGGCCGAAACGCTGACGGCGCTGGAAGATCTCTACCAACCTTATAAACCAAAGCGCCGAACACGGGCAAGCGACGCCCGGGATAAGGGTCTCCAGGGGCTGGCCGATCTCATCCTGGCCCAGGGTCAAGAAAGAATGAGCCTAGACCAAATCGCCGCCCCCTTTCTCTCGGAAGATGTCCCTACAGTAGAAGAAGCGCTCGCCGGAGCACGGGACATCACGGCCGAGATAATTAGCGAAAGAGCCGAAGTCAGGCAGCGCTTAAGAGAAAAAGGCCAGAAGTGGGGGACATTGACTTGTCATAAGATTGACTCGGCCGAGGATGATCGCGGCGTCTATCGTATCTACTATGATTATCAGGCGCGAGTGGATCGTCTCCGGCCGCATCAGGTCCTGGCCATCAATCGGGGCGAGGCGGAAAAGATATTACGAGTAAACATCGTTGTACCAGAAAGGGACTGGCGGGAGGCTATCATGGCCTATTACCGGCTCGATAGGCGCTCACTCCTGGCCGGGCAATTGGAAATAGCCATCGAAGATGCCGCCAAGCGGCTATTGTTGCCAGCGATTGAACGCGATATCCGGCGCTCGCTGTCGGACGAGGCTGAAAATCATGCCATCAATGTCTTTGCGGTCAATCTACGCAATCTGCTATCACAACCACCATTGGCTGGTTTCACGGTTCTGGGGATTGACCCAGGCTATCGCACCGGCTGTAAGGTAGCTGTAGTAGATCCAACCGGGAAAGTATTGGAAACGGCCACGATCTATCCCCATGAACCACAAAAACAGTGGTCAGCCTCTCTCGACAAATTGGAGCAGCTGGTCAGCCGGCACGAGGTCAACCTGATCGCCATTGGCAATGGCACCGCTTCTAGAGAAACAGAACAACTTGCGGCCAACCTGATTCACGGTGCTGATGGCAGCCAAAAAGTAGAGGGTGGGTCGCTACAATATCTCATCACCAATGAAGCGGGAGCGAGTGTGTACAGCGCCAGTCCATTAGCCCGAAAGGAATTGCCTGATCTTGACGTGTCGATCCGCGGTGCGGTTTCCATTGCCCGGCGAGTACAAGACCCATTAGCAGAGTTGGTGAAGATCGATCCCCGTTCTATTGGCGTTGGCCTGTACCAGCACGACGTCAATCAGGGTCAACTAACACAGGCTCTGGATGGGGTTGTAGAAAGCGTGGTGAATCAGGTCGGCGTGGAGGTCAATACAGCTTCGGCGGCCCTGTTGACTCATGTCGCCGGTGTCGGACCCAAATTGGCCGATAATATCGTCTCTTACCGGGATGAAAATGGTCCCTTTCCAAACCGGCAAGCTCTACGTCAGGTTACCGGCTTGGGGCCCAAGTCCTTTGAACAAGCAGCGGGCTTCTTACGTATTAGCGATGGCGATAACCCGCTTGATGCCAGCGCTATCCATCCTGAGAGCTATGCTATCGCCGAGACTGTCCTACAACGGGCAGGCTTAATAAAAGACGTCCCACCGGGCGAACGAGAATCGGCCTTGGCTCCCTGGCAGGAAAGAAAGGAGCTGAAAAAACTGGCGGTTGAATTGAAAACTGGCGAGCCTACGTTAAGCGACATACTGGAGCAGCTTGTGCGGCCCGGCCGGGATCCCCGGGACGATCTACCTCCGCCCATTTTACGCAGCGATGTGATCAGCATGGAAGATCTGCAGCCAGGCATGCTTCTAAATGGAACGGTGCGGAACGTGGTCGACTTTGGGGCATTCGTCGATATTGGCGTAAAACATGATGGGCTATTGCATCGCAGCCAATGGCCGCAGAATCCGCATTTTGGCGTTGGCGATGTAATCGAAGTAGTCGTCGTAAATGTCGAACCAGATCGCGGCCGGATTTCATTGGGGTGGCCAGCATGACGCTTCTATCCCGTAGCGAGTTTGAGCAGTTGGTAGTCCTGGCCTTGGACGCACTGCCGCCTTACTTTCAAGAAAAGATCAGCAATGTCGAAGTGCTCATTAAGTCCTGGCCAAGCAAGATTGAGCTTCGCGAAGCTGGCGTGCCGCCTGGACATACATTGCTCGGTCTTTACAGTGGTATTCCTCTAACGGAACGGACCCACAACTATGGACTGGTTTCTCCAGACACGATCACCCTCTACCAGGGACCTATCGAGCAATCGGCCGACGATGTAGCTGACATACCGGAAATAGTTCGCCATACGGTCATTCATGAATTTGCCCATCACTTCGGGATAAGCGATGATAGGCTACACGAATTGGGCGCGTACTGATCAGGCTCAACACTCAGGGGTGGTTGTGAACGAATTCGTGCATTATCATTCCCCAGTACGATTAATGGAACTCGGCCGATGATCTCCTTATCTCTAGCGAAAAAACTCAAGCACGCAGGTTTGGTCTGGCAACCTCAACTTCACGACTTCTTCGCCATTCCAGATACGGAATTGGACAAACAGGTCTTCGTCGTCAGCGATATGATGATTGACGTACAGCAATTATTTGGCCATCAGATGATAACCTTCAATGGTGCCGTCGAATGGTCCCTCGATTATATTCTGATTTCAGACGTTGTCTGGTTGCCCACTGAAGGACAGCTTCGGCAGGCGCTGGAGTTCAGCTTATTGATGGAACATCAACCGGCCGTGGAACTCGTTTGCCTAGTGGATCGCTATCGCTGCCGGATACGATACCAGGGGATAAGCCACGAGTTTAACGGCGAAAATGCCAGCGATGCCTACGGCCGGGCACTTTTGTACATTCTGGAACAGTTTGATGGCCAAAATCCCCTAATTTCTGGTCCAATTGCCTGAAAATTTAGTCGTTACCTGGAAACCTCGTAACCGGCTTGTTCCCAGGCCACGATGCCGCCCTGCATGTTGTGAACATTGTCAAAGCCATTCTGGCGCAGGAAATCAGTCACTTGACCACTTCGATTGCCGGTGCGGCAGGTCACGATAACTTCTTTATCGGTGGGTATTTCATCCAAGCGGCTTGGCACCTCCCCCATAGGCAACAAAGTAACACCCGGAATGTGACCCTCATCATATTCCCACTGCTCGCGAACGTCGAGTAAATAAACGTCGTCCCTCTCTTTTACGGTCGCCACAGTATGAACGTCTACTTCAGGTGCCAGGTCAAGGGGCACATTGGCAACTTCAGCTTCGGTGACAGGAGCGGCCGGATTCCCGCCCCCGCAAGCAGCCAGTAAGAGCACAAGAATAAATAATCCAAAATACCATTGTCTCATAGTACCCATATCTCCTCGAAAAACGATCTGTTTTGGAGTGTGTATTATAGTGGAAACGTAAATGCTCTTTTGAAATCATCACATTTCACGCATCACGGATCAGCTTCTAAACAATTAGATCTGGTTCAGGCACAAAGGTTACAGAAGATAAGAAGTTGCAAAGCTACTGGACAGTTATATGATCATGGTTCATCACCTTACCATGCTAAATCGTGCTGGTGCTTAATGCCTCTATTTGTCGAAGAATTAGCCATCCAAGTCGAATCCCCAATGAAAATCACAGAGGACTATTCATCATGAAACTCGTTACATTCAACCATTCAGGCAATGTCAACGTCGGCCTCGTCCGCGGAGACCAGGTAATCAATTTATCAACAGTTGCACAAAATATGACAAGTCTGATCGAAATGTATAGTGGTAGTTTCGAACAACTCAGGGATCAGATTGAGCCAATATTTGGCGGGATTCCGCTAGAGAATGTGGAATTATTGGCTCCCATCCCAGGACCCCGGCGCAACGTGATGTGCCTGGGGTTGAACTATGCCGAACACGCCGAAGAGCATTATGCAGCCAGCGGCCGGCAGACCGAACTGCCAGAGTACCCTATTGTCTTTACCAAGGCGCCCACATCTATCAATGGCCCCTATGATGATATTCCATATGATCCAACGGTCACCCAAGAGCTAGATTGGGAGGTTGAGCTGGCAGTGATCATCGGCCGGAAAGGCAAGAATATAGCGGTAGAAGAGGCAATGGAATACGTCTTCGGTTATTCTGTTTTGAATGATGTTAGTGCCAGGGATCTGCAGCGGCGACATAAACAGTTTTTCAAAGGCAAAAGTCTGGATGGCACCTGCCCAATGGGTCCTTGGATCGTGACGGCCGACGAATTGACCGAACCCCACAATTTACGCGTTACCAGTCGAGTCAATGGCATCGTAAAACAGGATAGCAACACGGCTATGATGATCTTCGACGTACCCTCCATCATCCATCATTTGTCCTGCGGCATGACGCTGCTGCCAGGCGACATCATCGCAACCGGCACGCCGAGTGGGGTTGGCTTTGCCCGCCAGCCACCTGAATTCCTTCAAATCGGCGATATCGTCGAGTGCGAAGTAGAGGGAATCGGTATCATTAGAAACAAAGTGACATCTGCTTGATGCCTGGGAGGAGAAACGAATGGCCGGAGGAATTCGAGCCTTGGTCGATAAACTATTTGCCAGACCAGGCATTATTCAATCATCGGCCGTTGGCACCGAGGGCTCAGTTTTGGCCCTGAATCCTAGAGTATTACTTGTCGTTTACGATCCTATCTTACCCTCAGAGGGCGGCCGTACCTTATCTCAAGTGATGGGCTGGAATCAAGTCGACCGCCTTGTGGCTC